>Ga0302246_1000063_pt1 | contig 108296 bp, 86 predicted proteins | sample AAG_UR_Trp_MG_FD_193533 | JGI IMG/M metagenome (GOLD analysis project Ga0302246, IMG submission 193533) | Enriched activated sludge microbial communities from anaerobic digester in WTTP, New Holstein, Wisconsin, United States - AAG_UR_Trp | ecosystem: Engineered > Bioreactor > Anaerobic >... | reverse complement strand
CCGAAGCCCTTCTGAATTCCTCCGATACACGGCACGACGCCTATTACGACATTCAGGCCTCCATTGCCGAACTGGCCTTCTACCGCCGATGCCTGTTCCGCCCCGAAGGGCGATAGCCCCCCTGCGAGGGGCTCTCCATAACCCGGCGAAAAACCTTTTTCCATAATTGAATCGATCCATTTCCGTCCTTCCGTCGAAAGACGGAATCCGGAATGGATTCGTCCGGATGCCGGATCGAGGGGCTGTGTCGCAATGCCATCCTGAGCCGTCAGGCGAAAAATCTCTTCCTTTTAACAGATCGTGATGATTCGATTCTTCGCGGAGTCGATCCTGGAGCGAAGCGAAGGGCTCAGAATGACCTCGAATGTAAATCGGGGATTACGGCACCGTCTTCAAATCCGGCATGGCGTTTTGAATATTTGCCTATAGATGTAATAAATGGCCGAATTTACTTAAAAGATCGATAACAGACGTATTCAGGTGAAAATTCGAAAAATGAACGTTTTCCTGGTTTGTTGTCTTGCATGGTGATATGATTCCACACAAAAAAAGGGCAGGAAGACGGGTGGTTGCAGAAGGGAAAATCAGGGTGTTGATCGTCGGCGCCGGCACAACGGGAACGAACTTATTCACGACGATCATCGATGAACCAGGCGTCGTGGTGACCGGTATCGTTGACCGGAAAAATGAATTTTCGCATTTGGATCTGGCCTGCACCAGGGGCATTCCCGTAATCAGCGACATTTCCGAGGCCATGAGGGCCGCCCCCGATATCGTTTTCCATCTTTCCGAAAGCGACGTCCCTTCTTCGGAAATCACGATGCATAAACCGGCCAAGGCGGAAATCATCGGAGACGGCGGGATCCATTTTTTCCTTACGATGATTCACCAAGTACGCCGCAGAATCATCCGCGGGGTTCACCTGTCCGGAGAAACGATCGGGGAAAGCACCGGCCTGCAGGCGGAGGCAACCGACATGCCCGGCAAGCGCGGCGAATACCACGCCGCCGCGTGTGAAGGGGGGAAAATCAGGAACATCCTGTGCATCGGCGGCGGCGGGGACGTCCCGGAATGGTTGCGCGAAACGCTGGAACCGGCGGGATACCGCGTCACGGCGGTGAAAACAGGCAGGGAAGACATGGGAAAAGCCGCCCACACCCGGCCCGACCTCATCATCCTCGACCTGACGTTCCCCGGCACGGACGGCTTCGAGTTGTCCCGGTCCCTCGAGGAAAACGCCGCCACGGCGGACATCCCCATCATCGTCCTGGCGGCCAAAGACGTCAATATGGAAACCCGGTTGAAACTGATCGGAAGAACCGAAGGCATCCTGCAAAAAAGCTGTTTTGCGGAGGAAGATCTTCTGGCGCACATCCGGGACCTCGAAATGACCCGTCCCTTCCGGTCAGGCCTTCTGGACACGGTAAGCGGACTTTTCGGCAGGCCCTATTTCCAGATCCGCCTCGCCCAGGAAATCTGCCGGGCCGATCGCTACAAGACGATTTTCTCGATCCTGATGGCGGACTTGGACGGCTTCGACCCGTATATCCAGGCCAACGGTATGGATTGCGGCCATATCTGCATCCGGAAAATAGCCGATTTCCTGCGCAAAACCACCCGGGGTTCCGACACGATCGTGCGTTACGGCGGCGATCAATTCGCTCTCCTTCTCGCAAGCGCAACCGAGGAAGCCTCGCGCATCGTCGCCCAGCGCCTGCTCTCTTTCATGGAAAGTTACCGTTTTCCCGGCCGGGAAAAACTCGCTCAGGGGATCCTGACGGCCAGCATCGCCGTGGTTCATTACAACCGCGTAAGCCCCTGCTCGCCGGAGGAAATGATCTCGAGAACCCAGCAGCTGCTTCGGGAGGCAAAAAGATACGGGGGCGGGAACATCCGGATTTACGGGCAGCCCGCGCACGCTGCCGAAATGATGAATTCCCGGGAATGATCCGATCTCACGCGGACGTTTCCGCCCGCTCCGGAGGCTGTGTCGCAATGTCATTCTGAGCCGTCAGGCGAAGAATCTCTTTTTTTAACATCCTGTTATGATTAGATTCTTCACTTCGTTCAGAATGACCTCAAACGTCAATCGGGTATTACGACACAGTCTCCCGGCAGGGAGGAATCGACCACCGGCAGAACAACACGGCTGAAAAGGGGAAAATGGTCCGAAGGAAAACAGTTTCTCCGCTGCAGCCGGATAATCGTTGCGTCCTGCACCTGGACGGCGGGGGGAACAAAGATATAATCGAAACGGAAACGGAAGAAGTAACGCCGATATCCGTGGTAGGTCACGGTCTGAAGAGGATGCGGATATCTTTCCCGCAGGGTGTCCTTTAACGGAACCGGATTGAATCGCGGCAACCCCGCCTCCATTTTCAAGCGATTCCCGCCTTTTAAATATCCGATGGAAGGGTTTTCTTCGCCGGCATTGAAATCACCGGTCAGGATAAAGGGGTCGGGAAAACGCCGCCCCTGGATATGTCGGGTCAACAGGACAACGCTTTTTTTGCGGGAACGCCGGGAAAGATGATCCAGGTGAATGTTGTAGAAATAAAAAGCCCGCCCGGAGTCCCTTTCAACCAGCCGCGCCCAGGTGCAGGTGCGTGGAATGATGTTCCCCCACCCCCTTGAGCGCGGAATGTCCGGGGTGGTGGAAAACCAGAAGGTCCCCGCTTCGGACACGAAAAAGCGGATGGCGTCGTAAAAGATGGCCGTGTGCAACCCCCGGCCGCCGCCGAGATTCCCCACGCCGACCTTTTCATACCCGGGCAGCATGGCGCGGATTTCAGACATCTGGAAATCCAGGGCTTCCTGGAGCCCCAATACATCGGGACGATAGCGGTTCAAGACCTCCCGCACAAGGGGACGGCGAAACATCCAGTGATTACGGCCGTCCCGCCGGGTGCCCCGCCGGATGTTGAAACTCATCACGTTCAGGTTCAACCCCTGATGGGAAAACGATCGAGTGATGGGTTCCCTGATGGATTCGGCAACCGCCTCCCGTGGATTGAAACCTTCCAGCCAAATGATCAGCCGACGTACCGGATTGATGTATTTCCGCGCAAAATTGAGCCCCGTCATGCTCCAAGGACCTCGCCATTGTAAATCTGCAGGATACCCTTCATTCCATATGAAAAGTTCTTGCCCTTAAACCATAATGCCGAAAAAAATGCAAGACTTGGAATGACCGGCCGGATGGCCCTGCGGCGGAACCACCTGCGCCTGAACCACGGATACCGGGGGAGACGGACCGAAAAAATAAGGGGCAAGGTCGTTATTTCATTGTCGCCGCGCGAGTCTTGTGCTAATGCTTTGCAAACAAATTATTTGTATGCAAAGCATTAGGAATGAAAAAAACCGACCGGCACCCGGAAGAAATCTCCGGCGATATGCCGGATGGCCCGTCTTCGAATAAGAGGCCGGAAGGGACCGCTCTATTCGCTGTGAAGCCGGGCCGCTGTTTTTTAAGGGGGTTTTATGAACTTACCGAACAGACAGAGAAGAATCATGAAAGCCATCGATCCGGGCGCCACCGTTGCGGACTGGAGAAACTGGAAATGGCAGTTGCGGCATTGCGTGCGCGACACCGAAACATTCGAAAAATGGATGGAAGTGCCCTTCGGCATGGAACAGCGCCGGCGATTCGAGATGACGGAAGCCAAATTTCCCATGTCAATCACGCCTTACTACCTGTCCCTGATCAACAACACCGAAAACGAAATGTCTTTTGACCCGGTCTTCAGGCAGTGCTTTCCCTCGCCCTTGGAATTGAATGTCGTGACGGACGACATGGCCGACCCGCTTCACGAAGACCGTGACAGTCCCGTGCAGGGAGTAACCCATCGCTACCCGGACAGGATTCTGTTTCTGGTCAGCAACATGTGCGCCATGTACTGTCGCCACTGCACACGGAAAAGGCGCGTCGGCGATGCCGATTCCATTCCCACCCAGAAGGAAATTATGGAAGGTCTCGACTATATCCGCCAAACACCGCGAATCCGCGACGTGCTTTTGAGCGGAGGAGACCCCCTCATGCTTTCCGACGACTATCTGGGGTGGATCCTGTCGGAATTACGATCGATCAGGCATATCGAGATTATCCGGATCGGGACGCGCACACCCGTCGTCCTGCCGTATCGCATCACCGACAACCTGGTTTCCATCCTGAAAAAATATCATCCCCTGTGGCTCAACACCCATTTCAATCACCCGCGCGAATTGACCGGTTCTTCCCGCGCCGCCCTGAACAAACTCGCCAACGCGGGTATTCCCCTGGGAAACCAATCGGTCCTTCTGGCGGGGGTCAACGACTGCACCCACATCATGCGCACCCTGGTCAACGCCCTTGCGGCCAATCGCGTCCGGCCCTACTACCTCTACCAGTGCGATCTCTCGGAGGGCCTTTCCCATTTCCGCACGCCGATCGGGAAAGGCATCGAGATCATGGAAAGCCTGATCGGCCACACGAGCGGGCTGTGCGTGCCGACCTACGTCATCGACGCCCCCGGCGGCGGCGGCAAAATTCCGGTCATGCCGAACTACCTGATATCCTGGTCTCCCACGAAGGTCGTCCTGCGGAACTACGAAGGGGTCATCACCACCTACAAGGAACCGGACACGTATGAACCGATCATCTGCAACCGGGACTGCACCTCCTGCGTCCTCCAGCATGAAAACGACGACACCGAGGATTACAAGGCTCTCGGCATCGGAAAGCTTCTGGACGATTACGACAAAACCATTTCCCTCATCCCTGCGGATAACGAGCGCCATGCCCGCAGGGACCTGCAAGGGTAGCGGCGGATGAAATACATTCCCGACAGGATCGAAGAGATCGAAGGCGCCCGTATCCAGCACGGCCCGCTGAACCGGAGGATTTACCTGATGAAGGAAGGTGCCGCGGATACGCAGCGGCTGATCGCCTGGATGGAGCGCCTTGCCGCGGAAAAAGGGTACACGAAAATCTTCGCCAAGGTCTCCGAAGCCGCTTCAGGGGCGTTTCTGAAAGGGGGCTATGAAATCGAGGCGGCCGTTCCCGGTTTTTTCGGGGGGCGGGGGAAAGCGCTTTTTCTCTGCAAGTACTTGCTTGCAGCCCGGCACCGTGAAGAACGGGAGGAAGACCTCGACCGGATACGCAGGCTTGCCGAACGGCGCACAACGGCAGGCCGGCCCGCCAAGGCCGGTTTTCCGTTTCGCATCCGTCCCTGCGGCCCCGAAGACGCGGTCTGCATGGCTCACCTGTATGAACGGGTTTTCCCCTCCTATCCGTTTCCCATCGACCGGCCGGATTACCTGTCCCAAACCATGGCCGGTGACGTCCGCTATTTCGGCGTCGAGCACAGGGGAAAACTCATCGCCCTGTCCTCGGCGGAGATGGACCGGGAAAACGAAAACGCGGAGATGACGGATTTCGCGACGACTCCCGAATGGCAGGGTAACGGCTTCGCATTTCACCTCCTCGAGGCGATGGAAAAAGCCATGAAACGGGAAGGAATCCAAACCGCCTACACCATCGCCCGCGCCGTTTCCGCGGGGATCAACATCGTCTTCGCCGGGCGGGGATACCGCTTCGGAGGCAGATTGATCAACAATACCCACATAAGCGGTTGCATCGAAAGCATGAATGTGTGGTACAAGTCCATTTAAAAAACGAACCGGAAATGGGAGGGCGGCATGGAATGGGAGGCCTACATCGGCAAACTGATCGACGGTGATCACGAGTACAAATGGATCGTCGTGTTCCTCATCGTGTTCTTCGCCCTTCTGGTCGATTTCATCCAGAAGAAGATCCTGTCCCATCTGCATCAAAGAACGCTCCAGACGGAAAATCCCTGGGACAACGCCATCGTGGCTTCCCTGAAGAAACCCCTGAGCGCCCTGATCTGGATCCTCGGCGTTTACACCGCCATTCATTTCATGGTGCCGGAAACGTCTTTTCTGGAACTGTCCCAGACGGCCGGCTACGTGGCGGTGATCGTCGTCATGACGTGGTTCCTCCTGAACCTCGTCCGGCAGGCCCATGACAACATCCTCGAAATCCACCGCAAAAAAGGAGATCCCATCGACGCGACCACGGCGGACGCCATCGGAAAGCTCCTGAGAATCTCCATCCTGATCACGGCATCCCTGATGATCCTGCAGACTCTGGGATTCAGCATTTCGGGGGTTCTCGCCTTCGGCGGCATCGGCGGCATCGCGGTGGGCTTCGCGGCCAAGGACATTCTGTCCAATTTTTTCGGCGGCCTGACCATCTTTCTGGACCGGCCCTTCGCCGTCGGGGACTGGATCCGTTCCCCGGACAGAAACATCGAAGGCGTGGTGGAATACATCGGATGGCGTCTCACCCGCATCCGCACCTTCGAAAACCGGCCTCTTTACGTTCCGAACGCGACCTTCACCACCATCGCCCTGGAAAATCCGTCCCGCATGACCCATCGGCGCATATACGAAACCATCGGCGTCCGTCATGACGATGCGGGCAAGATCATGGAGATCGTGCAGGACGTCCGGACGATGCTGATCGAGCATCCCGGCATCGATCCCGATCAAACCCTGATCGTCAATTTCAATACCTTCGGTCCATCCTCCCTGGACTTCTTCATCTATGCCTATACCCGGACAAAGGTATGGGTGGAATACCACCAGGTCAAGGAGGACGTTCTCATGAAGGCCTACCGGATTGTCGTCTCTCACGGCGCCGAAGTCGCTTTCCCGACTTCGACGATCCATATTCCCGAGCGGGTATTGCTGGGGCAGGCGGAAGTCCTGTCGAAGAAATAAAAAAGTGTTTTTACGCACGGGCCCGGTCATGAAACGGAGATCCGGGCAAAGGAGGAACAATGATTTCAGGATTCCGCGGCGTGATCGGCGGATACCACATCGGAAGCATTCTCCGGAATCTCGGTCTGATCTCGATCGGCAGCGTCATCTGCGCCGTGGCCATCAACGGGATCCTGGTCCCGAAGGCATTTGTCAGCGGAGGCGTCACCGGTTTGGCCCTGGTCATTCATTACCTTGCCCCCGGGATATCCCTGGGTGCCCTGTACCTGCTCCTGAATATCCCCCTGTTCGCCCTGGGATGGAAATATGTCGGCCGCCGTTTTTTTCTCTACAGCATCGTCGGGACGTTCCTCTTCTCCCTGGCCGTGGAATGGATATCCATCCCCATTTCCATCCAGGACAAATTCCTTGCGGCTCTTTTGGCGGGCATCATCATGGGGGTCGGATTGGGCGTCATCCTCCGTTCGGCCGGTTCCTCCGGAGGCACGGATATTCTTTCCGTCATGATTCTCATGCGTTTTTCCATCAGCCTGGGAAACACGACACTCGCTTTCAACAGTGCCGTCCTGATCATGACGGCCATCCTGTTTTCGTTGGAAAGCGCCCTTTACACGCTGGTTTTCATTTATGTGACAGCCCGCGTGATGGATTTGGTGGTGACGGGATTGAGCCAGCGGAAATCGGTCATGATCATCTCGAAATCAAAAACTGAACTCGTCCGGTCGATTCTCGAGAAGCTGGACCGGGGTGTCACGGTGATCCAGGCCAAGGGCGGGTACTCCGACGAACCCAGCGACATCATTTACACCGTGATCGCCTTCCGCGAACTGCCGAGATTGAAAAGGCTCGTCACCGCCGTCGATCCCGATGCATTCCTGGTGGTCACCGAAACAACCGAAGTCATGGGTCAGAGGATCGGCAACCAGCCCCACTGGTGAAACGGTCGCAAGGGGCTTCCCGTCTCCCGGCGGCCTGCATTATGAACCCCGCCTTCTTCATTTTCCCTGCTTCTCGAAACAGAGTTTTTCCAGGCTCTCCGGAGGAACGATCGGGTAGTTCCCCGTATAGCAGGACAGGCAGAACTGATCGGCGGGCATTCCCGTTGCGGCCACCATCCCTTCCAGGCTCAGGTAATGGAGGGATTCGAGGCCGAGAAAGCGGGCGATGGCATCGACGCTCCCCTCCCGGGCGGCGAGGAGCTCCCCCTTGGAGGAAAAATCGATCCCGTAGGGGCAGGGAAAGCGGGTGGGGGGACAGCTGACGGCCATGTGAATCTCCTTCGCCCCGTTTTCCCGCAAATTCCTCACCCGGTTCCGGCTCGTCGTCCCCCGGATGACGGAATCCTCGACGATGAGGACCCGTTTACCCCTGAGAAGCGGACGGACGGGGTTCAGCTTGACGCGGACCCCGAAGTCCCTCATGATCTGGGTGGGCTGGATAAAGGTTCGTCCCACGTAGTGATTCCGGATCATCCCCATCTCGAAGGGAATCCCGCTCTCCTCGGCGTAACCCAGGGCGGCGTAATTCCCCGAATCCGGGAAAGGCATGACCAGATCCACCCCGGGCTGGAACTCCTTGGCCAGGCGGTGGCCCAAACGCTTGCGGCAGAGGTAGACGTTTTCCCCGAAGACCTGGCTGTCCGGCCGGGCGAAGTAGATCATTTCAAAAATGCAATGGCACGGCTTCACGGCGGGGAAGGGATTGAGACTGCGCAGCCCCGATTCGTCGATCATGACGATTTCGCCCGGTTCGATATCCCGCAGGTACTGGGCCCCGATGAGATCGAAGGCGCAGGTCTCCGATGCAATCACCCAGCCATGATGATCGAGGCGTCCCAGGGAAAGGGGACGAAACGCCCGGGGATCCCGCGTGGCGATCACCTTGTCTTTCGTCAGCATGACCACGCTGTAAGCGCCCTGAACCTGGGAGAGGGCATTGACGAGGGCGTCCTCGAAGCGGTCTTTGAGGTGTGGGGCCATCAGGTGAATGATGACTTCGCTGTCCATCGTCGACTGGAAAATGGAGCCCTTGTCTTCCAGGGCCGACCGCAACGCCTGGGCGTTGACGAGGTTCCCGTTATGGGCCAGGGCATAATATTCGTCGGCATGGTGCACCAGGAAAGGCTGCGCGTTGGAAATCACGGAGGAGCCCGTCGTGGAATACCGGACATGGCCGATCGCCATGGTACCGGGAAGCTTCTTCAGATTCTCCTCCTGGAAGACTTCGGAAACCAGCCCCATGCCTTTTCTCTCCCGGATCCGGCAACCGTCGGCCACGGCGATCCCCGCGCTTTCCTGCCCCCGGTGCTGAAGGGCGAAAAGCCCGAAGAAGGTCAGGCGCGCCGCCTCCTCGTGACCGTAAACGGCGAAAACCCCGCAGGCGTCCCGGGGTTTCCCATCGGTTTGAACCGCCTTTTTCACCGCCTTTCCAACGCCATGATCGATGCCCATCTCCCTCACTCCTCCCCGGCGGATACCCGGTGATAATCCTGGAGGGGATTCACGCCCCATCCTTTCCGTTTCAAGGCCATGACGGCCTCACTCAGGGCCCGGGCGCCGGACAGGGTCGTCGTGTAAAGGATGTTGTACACCAGCGCTCCCCGGCGGATATGATACGCATCGCGGGAAGACTTCCGGCCGACGCTCGTGTTGATGATGATCTGGATATCCCCGTTCTTGATCCGGTCCACCACGTGGGGCCGTCCTTCGCTGACCTTCTGAATCGTCTCCACCGGGATCCCCCTATCCCGGAGCCGGGCCGCGGTTCCCCTCGTGGCCGTGATGGAAAAACCCATGTCGTAAAAATGCCGGACGACGGGAACGATCCGGTCCTTGTGATCATCGTGGACGCTGACAAAAACGCACCCATCGAGGGGCACCTCGAAACCGGCGGCCATCTGGGATTTCGCGAAGGCCACACCGAAGGACCGGTCGATCCCCATGACCTCGCCCGTCGATTTCATCTCCGGTCCCAGGAGGATGTCGACGTTGGGAAACCGGTTGAAGGGGAAGACCGCTTCCTTGACGGAAACATGATCCGGCCGGATGGTTCCCGTAATCCCGAGTTCCCGGAGGGTACGGCCCAGCATGACCCGGGTCGCCATTTTCGCCAGGGGCACGCCGATCGCCTTGCTGACGAAGGGAATCGTCCGGGAGGCCCGGGGATTCACTTCCAGGACGTACAAAACGCCGTCCTTGACGGCGTATTGAATGTTCATGAGACCGACGACGCCGAGTTCCCGAGCGATCCGTTTCGTCTGTTCGTCGATCGTGGCCAGCAGTTCCCGGGAAAAGGTCATCGGGGGAAGGACACAGGCGCTGTCGCCGGAATGGATCCCCGCCTCCTCGATATGCTCCATGATCCCCGCCACGACGGTTTCGGTCCCGTCGCTGATGGCGTCGACATCGACCTCGACGGCGTCTTCCAGGAACTTGTCGACCAGGATGGGGTGCCCCGGCGAAACCTCCAGGGCCCGGACCATGAACTGACGCAACGTACCTGAATCATAAATGATTTCCATGGAGCGCCCCCCGAGAACGTAGGAGGGCCGGACGAGGACAGGGTAGCCGATTCGCTCGGCGGCGATGACGGCCTCTTCGGTGTTCATGGCCGTATCGTTCTTCGGCTGATTCAGTTGCAGGCGCTCGACGATTTCCTGGAAACGTTCCCGGTCCTCCGCCCGGTCGATCGCGTCGGGAGAAGTCCCCAGGATGGTCGCCCCGGCGGCTTCCAGCCCCTTGGCCAGGTTCAGGGGGGTCTGGCCGCCGAACTGGACGATGACGGGGACCGCCCCGATATCGCCGTTGCCCTCGGTTCTCAGGATATGCAGGACGTCCTCCAGGGTCACGGGTTCGAAAAACAGCTTGTCCGAGGTGTCGTAGTCGGTGCTGACCGTCTCCGGGTTGGAATTGACCAGGATGCTCTCGTACCCCTCCTCGCGCAGGGCGAAGGACGCATGGACGCAGCAGTAATCGAATTCGATCCCCTGTCCGATCCGGTTGGGCCCGCCTCCCAGGATGGCCACCTTGCGCTTCGCCGACGGCCGGGCCTCGCATTCCGTCTCGTAGGTCGAGTAATAGTAGGGCGTGTACGCCTCGAACTCCGCCGCGCAGGTATCGACGAGCTTGTAAACCGGCAGGATGCCTTCCCGGAACCGCCGTTCGCGGATCTCCTGCTCCGTCGTCTTCCACAGTGCAGCCAGGAGCCGGTCGGAAAAGCCCATCTCCTTGGCTTCCCGCAGGAGACCGGCTGTCGGGACCGACTTCGCGATAATCCGTTCGGCCTGCACAATATCCTCGATCTGGCGAAGAAACCAGGGATCGATCCGGGTCAGGCGGTGAACCTCTTCCACGGTCATTCCTGCATGAAACGCCGCCGCCACATGGTAAAGCCGTTTGGAGTTGGGCTTTTTGATATTGGCCGCAATCACCTCCCGTGCCTGCCTGCCCTCTTTGGGCAGGGGCTCGATCAGGCCGAAGCGCCCCGTCTCCAGGGAACGAACCGCCTTCTGGAGGGCTTCCCGGAAGGTCCGGCCGATGGCCATGGTCTCGCCGACAGACTTCATGGACGTCGTCAGGAAATCTTCCGTTTCGGGGAATTTCTCGAAGGTCCACCGGGGAATCTTCACGACGCAGTAATCGATGGCCGGCTCGAACGACGCCCTGGTTTCCCGGGTGATGTCGTTGGGGATTTCATCCAGGGTGTACCCGACGGCGAGCTTCGCCGCGATCTTGGCGATGGGAAATCCCGTCGCCTTGGAGGCCAGGGCCGACGAGCGGGACACACGGGGGTTCATTTCGATGACGATCATCTCGCCGTTTTCGGGGTTGACGGCGAACTGGCAGTTCGATCCGCCCGTCTCCACGCCGATCTCCCGCATGATGGCGATCGCCGCATCGCGCATGACCTGGTATTCCCGGTCCGTCAGGGTCTGGGCCGGGGCCACCGTGATGGATTCCCCCGTGTGGACCCCCATGGGATCGAGATTTTCGATGGAACAGATGATGACGACGTTGTCCGCCCGGTCACGCATGACCTCCAGCTCGTATTCCTTCCAGCCGAGAACCGACTGCTCCAGCATGATTTCATGGATCATGCTCGCGTCGAGCCCCGCCTTGGCAATCTCCAGGAGATCTTCGCGGTTATAGGCCACACCGCTTCCCGTCCCCCCGAGGGTAAAGGAAGGCCGGACGATGATGGGAAAACCGATCCGCTCCGATATCTGCAGGACCTCTTCCATGGACCGGGCAAAACCGCTTCGGGAAACCTTGAGGCCGATGCGCTCCATGGCCGCCCGGAATTTGCCCCGGTCCTCCGCCTTGTGGATGACATCGACGGACGCCCCGATCATTTCCACGCCGAATTTCTCGAGGACACCCGTCTTTGCCACGGCCACGGCCGTGTTCAGCCCCGTCTGACCGCCCAGGGTGGGCAACAGGGCGTCGGGCCGCTCCTTCTCGATGATCCGGGCAACGGCTTCGGGGGTGATCGGCTCCACGTAGGTGCGGTCCGCCGTCCCCGGGTCCGTCATGATCGTGGCGGGGTTGCTGTTGACCAGAACAACCTCGTATCCTTCCTCTTTCAGGGCCTTGCAGGCCTGGGTCCCCGAATAGTCGAACTCGCAGGCCTGGCTGATGATGATGGGACCCGACCCGATGATGAGTATTTTCCTGAGATCCGTTCGCTTCGGCATGTTATTTCAGTGTACGGATGGGCAAGTACCCGGCCGACGTTGTTGCTTATTCTCGCAACCGTTTGTTTTCTATTAACATTTTTCCATTTCGACCGCAGGGAGAAATCTTGAAATAACGGATCAGGATTTCTCCCGTTCGTTCGAAATGACAGCCTCATTTATTCCCATTCGATCGTGCTCGGCGGCTTGGAACTGATATCGTAGACAACCCGGTTCACCCCCCGGACCTCGTTGATGATCCGGTTGGCGATCCGTCCCAGGAGGTCATGGGGAAGTTTCGCCCAGTCCGCCGTCATGGCGTCGTCGCTGGTCACGGCCCGGATGGCCAGGATATGCTCGTAGGTCCGCCGGTCCCCCATGATGCCGACACTCTTGATGGGCAGCAGGACCGCGAAGGACTGCCAGAGTTTGCGGTAATAATTCGCCGCCCGGATTTCATCCTGGAGAATGACGTCGGCTTTCTTGAGGATGGAAAGGCGGCGGTCCGTCACCTCCCCGATAATCCGGATCGCAAGCCCCGGCCCCGGGAAGGGCTGGCGCCAGATCATCTCGTCGGGCAGACCGAGTTCCCGGCCCAAAAGCCGGACTTCATCCTTGAAGAGATGTTTCAGGGGCTCGATCAGTTTCAGGCGCATCCTCCTGGGAAGGCCTCCCACATTGTGGTGAGACTTGATGACCGCACTGGGACCGCCGAAAGCGGAGCGGGATTCGATGATGTCGGGATACAGGGTGCCCTGGGCCAGAAACGCCGCGCCCTTGATGCTCTTCGCCTCTTTTTCGAAGATTTCGATAAAGGTCCGGCCGATGATCTTCCGTTTCCGTTCCGGATCGGCAACTCCCTTCAAACGGTCCAGGAAAACCTTCTTCGCCCGGACGAAACGCAGGCGGATGCGGTAATGCTTGCGGAACACGTCCTGGACCTTTTCCGCTTCCCCTTCCCGGAGAACGCCGTTATCGACGAAAACGCAGGTGAGCCGGTCGCCGACGGCCTGATGAAGCAGCAGGGCCGCAACGGAAGAATCGACGCCGCCGCTCAAGCCCAGGATGACCCGGCCAGACCCGACCTGGGAACGGATCTCCTCGACGGCGTCCCGGGCAAACGATTTCATTGTCCAGGTTTTCTCACAGGAGCAGATCCGGAAGAGGAAATTTTCGAGCATCCTTTTCCCCTCGCGGGTGTGAACCACTTCCGGATGGAACTGGAACCCATAGAATTTTTTCTCCCTGTCTTCCGCAGCCGCCACGGGCGTATTGTCCGTCACCGCCGTGGCCTGGAAACCCGCGGGAAGGGCCTGTATCGAATCGCCGTGGCTCATCCAGCACGTCGTTTCTTTTTCAATGCCCCGGAAAATGCCTCCACCGTCTTTGACGGTCAGGGCGGCAAAGCCGTACTCCCGTTTGTTCGACCCGGCGACGGCACCGCCCAGGATGTTCACCATGTACTGCATGCCGTAGCAGATCCCTAAAATGGGAATGTCCAGTTCAAAGATACCCGGATCGACCTTCGGGCTTCCCTTTTCATAGATACTGGCAGGGCCTCCCGACAGGATGATGCCTTCGGGTTGAAGGGTCCTGATCTGGTCGAGGGGGATATCCGGGGGCTCGATCTGGCAATAGACATGATGCTCCCGGACACGGCGGGCGATCAACTGGTTATACTGGGATCCGAAATCGATGATGAGAATCAAGGGTAACCTCTTTCTATTCAGGAAAACCTGACGGCCCCGGTTCTACTTGCCCGCCATCATTTCGATGAAGCGGTCGAAAAGATACAGGGTGTCGTGCGGGCCCGGCGCCGCTTCGGGATGGTACTGAACGCTGAAGGCCTTCAGGTCCGGATAACACAGCCCCTCCGATGTCCGGTCGTTGAGATTGTCGAAGGTGACCTCCCCGGCCCCGGGAATCGAGGCGGGTTCCACGACGAAGCCGTGGTTCTGCGAGGTGATCTCCACTTTACCGTTTTCCACGTTTTTCACCGGCTGATTGATCCCGTGATGGCCGAATTTCAACTTCGCCGTCCTGCCGCCGACAGCCTGGCCGAGGATCTGGTGACCCAGGCAGATGCCGAAAACGGGGATTTTCCCCAGCAGCACCCGGACCGCCTCCACGATGTGGGGCAGGGCCGCCGGATCGCCCGGTCCGTTGGAAAGAAGAACCCCGTCGGGGGCGTAAGCCAGGATTTCACCGGCGCCGGTTTGCGCCGGAACGACCAGTACTTCGCAACCCCTTTGCTCCAGGCAGCGGAGAATGTTGAATTTGACGCCGCAGTCCAGGACCACCACCCTTTTTCCCGCCGAGGCGGGCAGGTCTTTTTCAATCGACTGGGGCAATCCCCGCGTCCACCGGTAGGGGTGGGAACAGGTCACGCTTTTGACGAGATCCCGGCCCACCAGGCCCGGATAGGCCCTGGCTTTTTTCACCAGCGCCTCCGGATCGCCGGTACGGGTCGTCAGAACACCCCGCATGGCGCCCTGCAGGCGGATGCGCCGCGTCAGCGCCCGGGTGTCGATTCCCTCGACGCCGAGCTTGTCATGGGATTCAAGAAAATCCCGCAGGCTCCGGCGGCTGCGCCAATTGCTGGGGTGCGGCTGGTATTCCCGGACGATGAAGCCTTCCAGGTGAACCCCCCCGGATTCCATGTCTTCCGGATTGATCCCGTAATTTCCCACCAGCGGGTACGTCATGGTGACGATCTGCCCTTTGTAGGAGGGATCGGTGATGACTTCCTGGTAACCGGTCATGCCCGTGTTGAAGACCACTTCCCCCAACACCTCGCCGGAGCCGGCAAAGGCGTGGCCGTGGTATACCGTGCCGTCTTCCAAGACGAGAAGAGCCCTTTTTTTTCGTCCCAGCAGTGTCATTTTTCTCCTTGCAAATTTCCTTAACATGTCAAATTATATCGTCTATTACAGCATTGGACGGTCACGGTCAATTTCTAATTGACGGACATCCTGTCTCCGGAGAAAAAAAGAGCACTCCCTTTCCAATGGCGAAGAACCCCGTGGAATTCGATCAAGCCCGGCAGGAACGATCCTCGACGAAATCAAAAAGCCTTCGCCCCGTCATCGGAAATGCGTTTATATCAGGAGCAATCACAAAAGAAATGTGCTAGAAGGCGACAATAAAACGATTTATTCCGTTCATTGCCTCATTGGGATATGATAGAAAAATTCTTTTTCGCCGTTGTGTCCCGCCTGTTCATGAAAGGCACGAATCTGCAGCGTTTATTTAGAAATTTTAAGGGGATTTAACCATGCATAAGAACCACGAAACAGAAAATTCTTTACACGAACTTTTCGGGTCCAACGTCTTCAGCGACGCCGTCATGAAGGAACGCCTGCCGAAACCCACCTACAATGCCCTGAAAAAGACGATCAATGAAGGGCTCGATCTTGATCCGTCCGTGGCGGATGTGGTGGCCATCGCCATGATGGATTGGGCTCTCGAGAAGGGGGCGACCCATTTCACCCACTGGTTTCAGCCCATGACCGGCATCACGGCGGAAAAGCACGATGCATTCATTTCTCCCACCGCGGAAGGGAAGGCCCTGATGGAGTTTTCCGGCAAGGAGCTGATCAAGGGCGAACCCGATGCCTCCTCCTTTCCCTCGGGAGGACTGAGGGCAACCTTCGAGGCCCGCGGCTACACCGCCTGGGACTGCACCTCCCCCGCTTTCGTCAAGGACGGCAGCCTGTGCATCCCGACGGCCTTCTGCTCCTATACGGGAGAAGCCCTGGACAAGAAAACGCCCCTGTTGAGTTCCATGGAAGCGATCTCCAGGCAGGCCCTGCGCGTCCTGCGGCTCTTCGGAAACACGACGGCAAACAAGGTCATCACGACCGTGGGACCCGAGCAGGAATACTTCCTGATCGACAAGAGGATGTACGATCGCCGGAAAGACCTGATCTTCACCGGGAGAACGCTGTTCGGGGCAAAGCCCCCAAAAGGACAGGAGCTGGAGGACCATTACTTCGGGACCTTGAAGGAAAGGGTCTCCGCCTTCATGAAGGAGCTGGATGAAGAACTCTGGAGGCTGGGAGTCGCGGCCAAGACCAAGCACAACGAGGTGGCGCCGGCGCAGCATGAACTGGCGCCCCTGTTCGCCACCGCGAATATCGCGACGGACCACAACCAGCTCACCATGGAGCTGATGAAGAAGATCGCCTTAAGGCATGGACTTGTCTGTCTTTTACATGAAAAACCCTTTGCCGGGGTGAACGGCTCCGGCAAGCATGTCAACTGGTCCATGATGACCAATGACGGACAAAACCTGCTGGAACCGGGACGCACCCCCCACGAAAACGCCCAGTTCCTCGTTTTTCTCTGCGCGGTAATCAGGGGGGTGGACGAATACGCCGACCTGTTGCGGAGCACGGCGGCAACCGCCGGAAACGACCACCGTCTCGGGGCCAGCGAGGCGCCGCCCGCGATTATTTCCATTTTTCTCGGGGGACAACTGACGGAAATCCTGGAGCAGATCGCCACCGGCTGCCCGGCCTGTTCATCCCAGGGAGGGGTTTTGAAGATCGGCGTCACCACGCTTCCAGACCTGCCGAAAGATTCGACCGATCGCAACAGGACCTCCCCCCTCGCCTTCACGGGAAACAAGTTTGAATTCCGCATGGTGGGCTCCTCCGCTTCCATTGCCGCAGCCGCCTTTTCCCTGAATGCGATCACCGCCGAAATCCTGTCCCAGATGGCGGACAGGCTCGAAAAATCGACGTCTTTTGAAACGGACGTCCAGAAAATCCTCCAGGAAATCGCCAGGAACCATGGCAGGATCATCTTCAACGGAAACAACTATTCCGATGCCTGGGTTGCCGAAGCCGAAAAGCGCGGGCTTCCCAACATTCGTTCGACGGTGGACGCCATTCCCGCGATCATCGCCGAAAGGAACTTGCTCCTGTTCGAAAAACAGGGCATTTTAAGCCGCCATGAAATGCAATCGCGTTACGAAATCAACCTTGAAAACTACATCAAGACCATCAATATCGAGGCATTGACCATGCTCGACATGGCGAAGCGCCAGATTCTGCCCGCAGTCATCAAGTTTGCCGCGCTGCTGGCGGACTCCATCAACGCCGTCAAAAAAACGGGGGTCAACGCGGACACGTCCGCCCAGGAAGATCTTCTGAAAGAGATCTCCACCGTAATGGCCTCTTTCAAAAGGCATGTTTCGGCCCTTGAAAAAATCGTCCGGCAGGCCCCGTCCCAAAACGGCAACAGCTACAAACAGGCAAGCTTCTATCGTGACGAAGTTCTGGTAGAAATGGGGGATTTGAGAAAAGACGGGGACAAATTGGAGACCCTTGTGGATGAGGAATTTTGGCCGATGCCCACATACGAGGATCTTCTGTTCAACATTTAACTAACCGGATTGCGGAAAGGGGCGGAAGGATATTCGGCCCCTTTTTCCGACCTGCGCCGCTGTTTTGCTCAGGGAAACCTGCCGCGGATGTCTCCGGAACCTGCAACACCGGTTCACTTATGAGCCGCGTCAATCCAGATTGAGAAACAACAGAATGGTGCCGTCCGATTGCAGGGCCCAATACTTGCCGTTATCGGATGCCGGCTCACCGTCAACGATGAAAAACTTGAACACCTCCGATTCGATTTCCTTGAGAAGCGAAACCTTCTCATACGCGAGGGTTTCGAGAACCTGGCGATCCGTTTCCATCGCCGGATTCAGGTAATCATAATCGTCTTTCTCTTTCCACAACCTGAGAAATTTTTCTTTCAGATCCTTCGGTATGCATTCCAGCTTCGAAAAGTTCTCTTCGAAGGGATGCCTCTGTTTCCCGTCATTCTTCAGGCAAAGCATCCTGGCGATAGCCCCGCCGACAGCCTGAGACAGGGCAATGGTGCCATGGAAGTGACCATCCTGGAAAAGACGGGTGCATTCCGTCAAAACAGGGGCAAACTCGGAAAGGGAGAGAACCCCGAGTTTTTTTACCCTTAAGCAGCGTTCCACCCGGAACGCCAGTGTCTGTTCAAACTCTTTCTTGATCTCGTTCTCCGTGAAGAGTCTCTGCATGGTTCCCTGAATATCCATATCTTCATTCTATTCTCTGTGTAGAAATTTTTACGAACCCATCGTTCAATCCGCTCGTGTGCAGGGAAAAATAAAAAATCCTATCGAAAATCGATTCGATAGGATCCATATTCTCTTTGCATGTCTCCCCCCGGATCTTTTTCTCCCTGCGCGAAAGCGTGCCGTTCAAGAACTCAACGGCCGTGTCTATAGTCTATTTCCCGGTGCCGGTCAATGGTCTTTTCATCGCCCGGACACGCGCCTTCCGTCACGGACCACTTGTCAGCCGGTAAAGAACCGCCGATGGTGATGGGCCGCTTCGTATTCATCCTCCGTATCGTAAAGGGGCAGGTAAAGCTCCCGGCGCACTTCATCCGCGAACTGCCGTATCTGGTCTATCGGCATATCGAGATGCCGCAGCGCCTGGTAGGTCATTTCAAGGCTCGCTTCGAATTCCGGCTGCACGACATGCCCGACGCCCTGGTCATGCAAGGCTCCCATCTCATCGATCCCTTCCGCCCGGGCGATAATGTGAAGGGAGGGTTTGATCTTTTTCGCCTGTTCGACGATTTCCCCGGCAATGACGCTCAAGGGGGTCGTAATCAGAAGCAATCTGGCCTTGTCGATCTCCGCCGCCTTCAGAATAACCTCCTTGCTGGCGTCTCCATAAAGGAGCGGGAAACCGTGTCCCCGCAAATCGTCCACCCGCCGGGAATTCAACTCGATGACCACGAAGGGGATCTCCAGCCTTTGCAGGACCCGGGCAATCGAGTTTCCGATCCTCCCTCCCCCGGCGATGACCAGATGGTCGTGCAGACCCGTCTTGGGAAAATGAATCGCCTCCAGCCGGACAGGTTTGCGCCAGCGGCACCAAACAGCGTAAAGGGGCGCGGTCAACCCGGAAATAAACGGGGTCAGGAGCATCGTCACGATGGTCATCGTCAATACCATCGTATAAAATTCCGAGGAGATGGATTTCGTATTGAGACCGACCAGGCCCAGAACGAAGGAAAATTCCCCCACCTGCGAAAGCCCCAGACCCATGGCCAGGGGAATGACGTTGCGATAGCGGAAAATCCTGCTCAGCACGGCCAGGATCAGCGCCTTCCCCAGCATGACCACCACCACCAGGAACAGGATCAGGCCCAGGTGATCCACCAGGTACCAGGGATTCAGCAACATCCCGATCGACGTGAAGAACAGGAGGCTGAAAATGTCCCGCAGGGGGATGATATCGCTCAGGGCCTGGTAGGCGTAATCGGATTCACTGAGGAGCAGGCCGCTCACAAAGGCCCCGAAGGCGAAGGAAAGGCCGAACAGGTAGGTTCCGTAACCGATTCCCAGGCCCAGGGCCGTGGTCGCCACCAGGAAGAGTTCCCGTGAATTCCAATTGGTTACGAACCGCATCACCCGGGGGATGATCCGCGACCCGGCGATGATGACGATCACCATGAAGACCGCCGCCTTGACAACGGCCCATGCCAGAATCCGCCAACCGCCGTCGGGGGCGTTCAACTGCGGCAGAATGATGAGCATGGGAATGACCGCCAGATCCTGCATGATCAGGACGCCGATCATCACCCGGCTGGACAGGGTTCCCAGCATCCCCTGTTTCTCCAGGGTTTTGAGAATGACCATCGTACTGGACAAGGAAATGAGGGCGCCGAACCAGACGGAGGGAACCCACCCCCAGCCCATCAACTGACCGATGCCGAAACCGTACGCCGTCGTCAGAACGATCTGGATGGGGGTTCCGATCAGGGCAATGTTCCGGACCGGCTTCAATTCACGGAGGGAAAATTCCAGTCCCAGGGCGAACAGCAGCAGTGCCACGCCGATTTCCGCCAGTTTTTCGATATTATGAACGTCGGACACGCTCAGTCCGCCGCTATAAGGCCCCACGAAGACACCGGCAAGGATGTAACCGATGATCAGGGGCTGCCGCAGTATTTGCGCGACGATCCCGCCCAAAAGAGCGGCGGTCACGATGATGGCAATGTCACCGGCAATACCCATGGAAGTTTTAAGCCCCGCCAGAGAAATGGTTTCGATATCGCCGATTTTTTCTTATTACATCGGCAAGCAAATATTGAAAACGTCATGACGGACCCGGAGACTGGATCGCAATGTCACTCTGAGGCGCCGGCCGAAGAATCTCTTCCTTTTAACAGATCGTGATGATTCGATTCTTCCCTTCACTGAGAATGACCTCGAACGTAAATTGGATATTACGACACCGTCTCCCGATCCGATACCCATCCGGATTCATTCCGGATTCCGTCTTTCGACGGAATAAAGGGAATGGATTGATTCAACTGCCGGAGTCATAACACATCTTCGGCGGACATGTCTTCAGTTATATGCAGGAATGCCGGTCCGGGGGGAAAATTTTTTTGATTTTTCCATTGACAACGAAGATTCTCCGTGATAATTCGATAGGCAATCAATAGCCGTTTGCCGATGGTCATCATGAACAACGAAGAAGTAGAAAGAAAAATCCTCTTGATCCTGAGAATTCTCCACAACAGCGGAGAGGCGATGGGGGCCCGTCTCATTGCCAGGCTCATGGAAGAACACGGTGTTTTCCTGAGCGAAAGAACCGTGCGTTACCACCTGAAGCTCATGGATGAAAGGGGGCTGACGAGACTTGCCGGCCGTCACGACGGGCGGGTCATTACCAACCTGGGCATCGATGAAATTTCCCATGCCCGGGTCAGGGACAAGGTCGGGTTCGCCATTTCCCGGATTGAAAATCTCGCGTTCAGGACGACACTCAATCCGAATACACGGGAGGGAATGGTCCCCGTTAACGTGTCTTTCTTCGGCGAAGAAGCTTTCGAAAACGCACTCGAGGCCATGAACAGGGCATTTCAGAGCCGGCTTTTTGTCAGTGACCGGGTTGCCGTCGCCCGTGTCGGAGAACGCCTGGGCGGCATCTCCGTCCCGAGGGGAAAAGTCGGTTTTGCGACCATCTGCAGCGTCGTGGTCAATGGCGTTCTTTTGAAAAACGGGATCCCCATGGATTCCAAATTCGGGGGCATCCTCCAGGTCAGGGAAGGCAAACCCGTCCGATTCACCGAGCTGATCCACTATTCCGGAACCTCGATTGATCCGTCGGAAATTTTCATCCTGGGGAAAATGACCTCCGTCGACCAGGTCGCTTCCGTGGGAAAAGGCAATATCCTGGCCAATTTCCGCGAAGTGCCCGCGGCCTGTCGAGGCCTGGTCGACAAGATCCGTTCCCGGCTGCAGGAGGCGGGCATCGACGGAATTTTTTCCATCGGCGAGGTGAGCGAACCGGTCTGCCAGGTCCCCGTCGATCTGAACCGGGTGGGAATCATTCTATTGGGGGGGCTGAACCCCGTGGCCTGCGCGCACGAACTCGGCATTGATGTCGATAACCAGTCCATGTCGACGGTCATGAATTTCAGAGAACTTCGTCCTTTTTCGGAAATCAGAAACCATTCAACAATCATTGCCGGTTCATAGGCAGGGGAGGATTTACGTATGGCGAAACAAAATGCCTACATCACGGGTGTTCTCGAAACCGTCAAGAAACGGAATTCCGGGGAACCCGAATTTCTTCAGGCGGTTACCGAGGTTCTGGAGTCGCTGGCTCCGGTCGTAGCGGCCAACAAAAAATACGAACAGCATTGCATCCTGGAACGCATCGTGGAACCGGAACGGCAGATCATTTTCCGCGTCCCGTGGCAGGACGACAAGGGGAATATCCATGTGAACCGGGGGTTCCGCGTCGAATTCAACAGCGCCATCGGACCTTACAAGGGAGGACTCCGGTTTCATCCTTCCGTGAATCTCGGCATTCTGAAATTCCTCGGGTTCGAGCAGATATTCAAAAACTCCTTGACGACCCTCCCCATGGGCGGCGCCAAAGGCGGTTCCGACTTCGATCCCAAGGGCAAGTCCGATAACGAGGTTATGCGGTTCTGCCAGTCTTTCATGACGGAACTTCAGCGCCACATCGGTGCCGACACCGACGTGCCGGCCGGTGACATCGGCGTCGGCGCCCGCGAAATCGGCTACCTGTTCGGTCAGTACCGGCGTCTTCGCAACGAGTTCACCGGTGTCCTGACCGGAAAGGGGCTTAACTGGGGCGGCTCCCTGATTCGTCCGGAAGCGACCGGCTACGGTGCGGTGTATTTCGCCGAGGAAATGCTGAAGACCCGCGGCGACAGCCTGAAGGGGAAAACCGTGGTGGTCTCCGGTTCCGGAAATGTCGCCCAGTACACGGTGGAAAAGGTCAACCAGCTGGGCGGCAAGGTGGTATCCCTGTCGGATTCGAATGGGACGATCTACGATCCGAAGGGGATTGACGAGAAAAAGCTGGCCTTTATCATGGAACTGAAGAATGTCAAACGCAGCCGCATCAAAGACTATGCGGACAAATTCGGCTGCCGGTACAAGGCAGGAGAAAAGCCCTGGAGCATCCAGTGCGATTGCGCTTTCCCAAGCGCCACACAGAATGAAATCACGGGAGAGGACGCCAGGGTGCTGCTCGCAAACGGCTGTTACGTCATCAGTGAAGGGGCCAACATGCCGTCGACACCCGAAGCCATCAATCAGTACCTGGAGAAAAAGATCCTGTACGGCCCCGGCAAAGCGGCCAATGCAGGCGGCGTGGCGACCTCCGGTCTCGAAATGAGCCAGAACTCCATGCGCCTGTCCTGGAGCCGTGAAGAAGTCGACCAGAAGCTGAAGGGGATCATGATCGCGATCCACCGACAGTGCGTGATCGCAGCGGAGAAATACGGATTCCCCGGCAATTACGTCATGGGGGCCAATATCGCCGGTTTCACAAAAGTCGCGGATGCCATGATCGATCAGGGCTTGATCTGATCCCCCCTTATGGGGCTCGACAAGGAAAGCTCCCCGGAATGCAGGGCCGGGGGGCTTTTCGTTTCCCGTTTTCCGGCTCCGGCCCCCTGTCTTCTATTTTCCGCCCCCCGCCTCCCTCTTCTTCATGCTCACCAGCAGGGCCATGATCGCCGCCTGGGTCATCCCGGGAATTCTCTCGGCCTGCCCGATCGTCGCCGGCTCGATTCTGGTCAGCTTCCCCTTCAGTTCGTTCGACAACCCGGGGATGGCCCCGTAATCGATTCCGGGGGGGATTTTCACGGCCTCGAGTTCCTTCATCTTCCGTACCGTGTCGTGCTGCCGCTTGATGTACCCTTCGTACTTGGCCTCGATTTCGATCTGGCGTTTGACCTGGGGATCCGGGATTTCCTCCCATTCCGGAAAGATTTTCAAATCGTCGTAGCCGATTTCCTCCCTTCTCAAGAGCTGAAAATGGCTGAGCGGGTTCTTGATCGGGGCGGACCCCAGGGTTTCGAGGGTGCGGGAGACCTCTTCCGTCGGAAGGATCTTCCTTTCCGAAAGCCTCCGGATTCCCTCATGGATTTTCGCGATCCGTTCCTGCAGCCTCTCGTAATGTTCCCGTCCGATCAGGCCCAGTTCGAATCCCCGGCCCGTCAGGCGGATCGTCGCGTTGTCCTCCCTCAAAACCAGGCGGTACTCCGCCCGCGAGGTAAACATCCGGTAGGGCTCGTCGACTCCCCGGACAATCAGGTCGTCCACCATGACCCCCATGTAGGCATCGCCCCGGTCCAGGATGAAGGGCGGCCGCCCCTGGACGGCCAGGGCCGCGTTGATTCCCGCCCACAGTCCCTGCGCCGCCGCCTCCTCGTAACCGGAGGTGCCGTTGATCTGCCCCGCCAGGTAAAGACCGCGGATCCGCTTCGTTTCGAGGGTCTGACGCAGTTGGGTGGGCTGGATGAAATCGTATTCGATGGCATAGGCGGGCCGCATGATCTCCGCCTCCTCCAGGCCCGGCACACTGTGAACGATCCGTTCCTGGAGTTCCAGGGGAAGGCTGTTCCCCAACCCCTTGGCGTACATCTCCTGCGTGTCGAGGCCCTCGTGTTCCAGGACGACGGGATGGGCCTGCTTGTCGGCGAAACGCATGACCTTGTCCTCCAGGGAAGGACAGTACCGGGCGCCGACACCCCGGATCTGCCCCGAATACAGAGGCGACAGGGCGATGTTCTTTCGGATCAGTTCATGGGTCGATCCCGTCGTTGCGCTGAAATAAGAAGGCCGGCGGTCTTCACCCAGTTTTTCCGTCAGAAAGGAAAAGGGTTCCGGATCGGGATCGCTGTCCTGCCGGGTCATCCGCGAAAAATCGATCGTCGAGGCCTTCAGTCGGGGCGGGGTTCCCGTTTTCAGGCGCCCCGTCTCGAAACCGAGGGATTTCAGGGATTCGGCAAGGCCGACGGCGGGAATCTCCCCGGCGCGCCCCGCCGGGAAACGGGACAAGCCGACATGGACCAGGCCGTTAAGGAACGTTCCCGTGGTCAGGACGACGGCTTTCGCACCGTAGAAAAATCCCGTCTGGTCGCAGACACCGGTGACGCGGCCATCCTCCACAACCAGGCGATCCACCAGTCCCTGGCGGATACGAAGCCGCGCCTGGTTTTCGAGAACCGCCTTCATGGCCAGGCGGTAGCGCTGCTTGTCGCACTGGACACGGGTCGACTGGACGGCGGGCCCCTTGGAAGCGTTGAGGCGGCGGAAATGGTTTGCCGTCAGGTCGGCGATTTTTCCCATCTCGCCCCCCAGGGCATCGACTTCCTTCACGAGCTGCCCTTTCGCCAGGCCGCCGATGGCGGGGTTGCAGGGCATGAGCGCGATGGCATCGAGGGAAATGTTGAATAAAAGGGTTTCGCACCCCATGCGCGCCGCGGCCAGGGCGGCTTCGCAACCCGCGTGCCCCGCGCCGACGACGATGATGTCGTAATTTTTCGAATCCGTCATTTCCAGACTACCGAACCTCTTGCAGGAATGCCGGTTATCTTATAGGATCACCGGGAAAAAAGACAATCGAAAAGAGGAACCCTTGGAGAAACCGGCCTTCTGGCAAAACACGAAACGCTATTACGATCTCAAGAGCTACTGGCGAAACCTCTTCGGGTGCACCGTCTACAAGCTCCAGATCGACGCCGGTTTTACCTGCCCGAACCGGGATGGGAAAGTCGCTTACGGCGGCTGTATTTACTGTGACGGCCGCGGCTCGAAACTCCGTCAGCAGGGCCCGCTTCCCACCGTATCACGTCAGATTCAGGACGGCAAAAGCCACTACGGAAAAATCAGGGGGGCCGGCCGATACATCGCCTATTTCCAGACCTTCACCAACACCTATGGACCGGTGAATCACCTGAAGGCGATTTACGACGAGGCCCTGGCCCATGAAGACGTCATCGGCCTGTCCGTCGGCACGCGCCCCGACTGTGTCCCCGATCCCGTCCTCGATCTCCTGCAGGAGTACGCGGAACACCGCCATGTCTGGCTTGAATTCGGCCTTCAATCCATCCACGACCGCACCCTCCACGCCCTGAACCGGGGGCACACGGCGGAGCAGTTCCTGGATGCCGTCCGGCGGACGGCGGGACGGGGCATCCATCTCTGCGTTCACATCATCGCGGGCCTGCCCGGCGAAACCCGCGACGACACCCTGGCCACGGCCCGCGCCCTGGCCGCACTCCCGATCCAGGGCATCAAGATCCACTGCCTTCTCGCCCTGCGGGGAACGGCCATGGGACGGGATTACGAACAGGGCCGTTTAACGCTCATCTCCCGGGAGGACTATATCGGCACCGTTTGCGACGTTCTCGAAATCCTTTCCCCCGGGATCGTCATCCAGCGCCTCACCGCCGACGGCTACCGGGACATCTTCCTGGGACCCTCGTGGGCGGCCCATAAGCTGGATGTCCTGAACGGCATCGACCGGGAACTGGCACGCCGGGGTACGTATCAGGGAAGCCGCTTCGATACGGGCACGGCGGAGCCAAAGATGCGTTAATTTACCATTGACAAACCCCCGTCGTGCATGGTAGCTGAATTCCCTTCAAGTGGCCGACATTTATATGCATATCGGCCATTCCCGGTACGACGTAACGGATTGACGTTTTTAGCGGGAAAAACACCTCGACGAAAGGTATGCCCATGAAACTTCATCAACGTTTTCTTTTGGTTTTCCCTTTGGCCTGCATTCTTGTCTTCTCCGCCGGTATGGCCATGGGCAGCGACGAAGGCACCTCTCCAGCCTCCTCTTTCACCCGGCTGTTCTCTGAATCGGCCTTTATCACGGGATTCGGCTCCGATTCCATTCCGGAGGGCGATTACCAGACCGTCCTGCTTATCTGGCACCTGGGCATCAACCTGGATCACGTCTTCCCCGCACTGAAATCCCACCGGGGCAAGCTGACCTTTTTCCTGGAACCGCAATTCAACCCCGTCGTCAACCCGACGGACGACTACGAGTTCGGCGTGGGAGTGGGCTTCCAGTACCAGTACCCGATCCTGGAAAAACTGTCGCTCTATGCCTTGGGCAGCGTAGGTCCCCACTATATTTCCGTCGTCACGGATGACCAGGCCAACGGCTTCGTCTTCTCGGACACGGTCGGCGCGGGGCTTTATTTTCAACTGACCGACCGGTCCGCGATCAACGTGGGATACCGGTTCCGCCACCTGTCCAATGCCGATGCCGCGGAACCGAACTTCGGGATCGATTCGCATTTCGGGGTGATCGGCTACTCGGTTTTCTTTCACTGAGGCGGGGGATCAAAGACGTGGCCATCAGCAGGGAATTGCTCGAACTTCTGGTCTGTCCGAAATGCAGGGAGAAGGTGCGTCTCAGTGAGAACGGCGACGGCCTGATCTGCGACCGATGCAGGCTGCTCTACGAAATCCGGGACGGCATCCCGGTCATGCTGATCGGCGAGGCGAAAAAACTGTCCTGATACCACGCAAGAAATTGCAGCGCACCCATCGTGACAGCCGTTTCTACACCGCCATCTTCCCATGGCGGTGTATCTTTACATGCCAATCATGTTCGCTCACATCTCCTGACGTTTCTTATCCGGTTACTTCGGCAATGGAATCGAGCCATTCCCGTCATTCCGTCGAAAGGCGGGATCCGGGATGAAGCGGCACTATTCCCAGTCGTTCAGGAGATAGGCGATTTCTTCCTGGTCCTTGGATGTCAGGTAGGGATGCATCGGAACACTGAATATTCTCGTCGCATAATCCTCGCTGACGGCGAAATCCCCTTCGCGGTAACGCAACCCCCCAAAGACGGGCTGGAGATGAAGCGGCCTGGCGTAGTGGATCTCGGCGGGAATGTCCGCCTCCCCGAGTTTTTTCAGCATGTTCGAGCGATCCTCGTCCGACTCCGTCAGCAGGGCGTAACGGAACCAGGCGGACGTCACGCCGTCCGGGACATAAGGCGTCACCAGCAGCGGATTCCCATCCAGAAACCGCGTATAGAGCCCGGCAATACCCTGGCGCAGGGCGATCTCTTCCGGAAAAATCTCGGACTTCGCCAGCAGCATGGCGGCCTGCAATGAATTCATGCGCCCGTCGATGCCCGGCCTGACATGATCATCCCCGTCCTTTCCCCGGCCGTGCCTGCCGATGGAACGGATCAGGTCGGCGCACCCCTCGTCGTCCGTAAAGCACATGCCGCCGTTTCCATAAGCTCCGAAGGGAGCTTCCGGCGCAAAGGAAACACAGCCGATATCGCCCAGGGAACAGGCCCGCCTGCCCTTGTACTCCGCGCCGCACGCCTCCGTCGCAACCTCGATCACGAAAAGCCGATGCCGGCCGGCAACGGCGGCGATGGCATCGTAGTCGGCGGGCAGGCCGAAAAGATCGACGGCAAGAATTCCCTTCGGCGCGAGGCCGGCAACCGATCCGTCGCCCGGCAGGGGATAAAGGGACGCATCCCTTTTGACAACCGCCTCGACCGCCTTCTCCAGTTGTTCCGGATCGATATTGAATGTGAACGGATCGATATCGACGAAAACCGGGGTCGCCCCCAGGATTTTCACGATCGACACCGCCGCGATATCGGAAAAGGGGGTCGTAAAGATCGCGTCCCCCGGTCCCACACCATGGCTCATCAAGGCCATGAGCAGGGCGTCGTTTCCTGAGGAACACGCAACGGCATGTTGAACCCCGCAATAAAGGGCGAGTTTTTCTTCCAGCTCCCCGACTTCCGGACCCAGGACAAATTGCCCGTGCTCGAATACCCGTTTGAAATTGCTCTGAATCTTTTCCTGGATTTTAGCCTGTTGCGACTGCAGATCGATGAACTTCATGCGGCCTCCCCTGCTTGATCGTGATGTGTCGTTAAAATGCAACGGTTACGAAGGACCGTGATTCTGACCTGAGACGATTCAATCGAACGAAACAGGCCATCGCAACGATGGCCGATCCCTGATGTAGGACATACCGGACGGATCCGGATGTGTCAAGACATTGCTGTTTTCGAAGGTTTACCGCTTTCAACATGACCCGCACGAAGCGGGGGATTCAGGTTCAAGGATCTTTCCGGCTCCGGCGCGCCGCATCGAGGGTGTTGCGAAGGAGCATGGCGATCGTCATGGGGCCGACGCCGCCGGGGACGGGCGTGATAAAGGAACTTCGGGGCGAGGCTTCCGAAAACGCCACGTCGCCGACCAGACGCCCGTCATCCAGGCGGTTGATTCCCACGTCGATGACGACCGCCCCTTCCCGCACCATCTCTCCCCGGATCATTTCGGCCTTGCCCGCGGCGGCGACGAGAATATCCGCCCGGCGGGTCACCTCGGCGAGATCTTTCGTTTTCGTGTGGCACACCGTTACCGTCGCGTTCCGGGCCAGGAGCATCAGGAAAAGGGGCTTCCCGACGATGTTGCTCCGTCCCACGATCACCGCCTCTTTTCCTTCAATCGGAATCCCCGACCGATCGAGAAGTTCCATGATCCCCTTGGGGGTGCAGGCCATGTGGCAGGGCCGGCCCGTCAGCAGGCGACCGATATTGACGGGGTGGAAACCGTCGACATCCTTCGCCGGATCGATCGCCTCGATGATGTGGGCGGAATGGATGTGGCCGGGCAGGGGCAGCTGGACGAGAATACCGTGAATTTCGGGATCACGGTTGAGCTCGTCGATCATGGACAGGACGGTTTTTTCGTCCGTTTCCGCGGGCAGCTTGTATTCTCTCGAATAAAACCCCACTTCCTTGCAGGCGTTTTCCTTGCGTTTCACGTAGATCTTGGACGCCGGATCGTCGCCGACAAGCATGACGGCGAGCCCCGGCACGATGCCCGTATCTATCTTGAACCGCTCGGTTTCTTCCTTGATTTCGTTTCGAATTACCTGGGATATTTTGTTGCCGTCGATGATATTGGCCATGAAACCACCTCCCCGATATATGGATTCCGCAAAGCGGAGGCAACCCCTCCACTTGCCTGGAACCTTGCAGGGCCTTATAGCGGAAAAGAGCTAACCAGGCAAGAAAAAAGAGGATTGCATCGGAACATCGAAAGGAGGTTTTCATTTTATTTATTGATAAATATTGCCCTGTTGTGCTAAGAGGAGCCCAAACTAAAAAGGTGGTTCATCATCATGGATTTGGGAAGCATGCTCGAAACGGGCAGGAAAGAGTTCGGTTCCAATATCGCGATCATCTACGAAGGGAAGCATTATACCTACGAGGAACTGGACAACGCCGTCAACGCCCTGGCAAACCATTTCCTCGCTTCAGGCATCAAGAAGGGGGACAAGGTCGGCCTGATGCTGCCCAATTGCCCGGAATTCGTCATCGCCTACTTCGCCGCCGTGAAAATCGGGGCGGTCGCCGTGACGCTGAACATCATGTCGACCTCCCATGAGCTGCTGCACCTTCTGAACGACTGCGACGCCAAGTGTTTCATCACGGAGGAAATCCTGACCGGGAAGTTTGAAACCATCCGGGACCGGCTCCCCCTGCACCCGGAGTTGATTCCGACAAAAGGTCCCGAAAAGGAATGCCTCTTCTGGAGCATCGTCGAGAGAGGCGATCACACCCTTGAAAGGCAGGAAATGGCGCCGGACGACCCGGCGGTCATCATCTATACGGCGGGCTTGACGGGAAAGCCCCTCGGGGCGGTCCTCACCCATCAGAATCTCCTGAGTCAATCCACCCTGGTGCGGGATCTCTACCAATCGACGGAAAAAGACCGCAGCCTGGCCGTGATTCCCCTGTTCCACTCCTTCGGCGCCGCCGTCAACATGCTGGCGGCCCTGCGCATCGGCGCGGGGATCGTTCTGATGGACCGGTTCAGCGTCGAGGCGATCCTCAAGAGCATCGAGCAGGACAAAGTGACCTATATCGCCGCCGTACCCCGCCTCTTTCTCGGATTGGCCATGAGCCCCGACATCGGCGACTACGATGTCAGTTCGCTCAGTTTCTGCATCACCGGCGGCGCCGCCATGCCGCCCGAATATATCTCCGTCTTCGAACAGAAATTCCCCGTCATCCTGCGCGAAGGCTACGGCCTGACGGAAGCGTCTCCCGTCTGCGCCTGCCACCGCAGAGGCGAAACCCATAAACCGGGCTCCATCGGGGTCCCCATCCCGGGTGCGGAAGTGAAGATCATCGATGATCACGGGGACGAAGTTCCCCGGAACACCGTGGGCGAAGTCATCGTCAGGGGCGACAACGTCATGAAGGGCTATTACAAGGACGAGGCCTCGACCGCCCAGGTTCTCCGGAACGGATGGCTTCACACAGGGGACCTGGGAAAGATGGATGAGGACGGCTTCATTTTCCTCACGGGTCGCAAGAAACGCATGGTCATCACCAGCGGGTACAACGTTTATCCGCGGGAGGTGGAGAAGGTTCTCGAACTCCATCCCGCCGTCCTGAAGGCGAAAGTCATCGGCAAGCAGGACCTGATGCGGGGCGAGGTGGTCAAGGCCCTCGTCGTCAAGAATGCGGGGGACGCCACCGACGAGAAGACCATCATGAAGCACTGCCGGTCCTACCTGGCCTCCTACAAACTTCCCCGGGAGCTGGAGTTCGTTGAGGAAATCGCGGATTGACGGTCACTCCGGGGCTTTATGAAACGGAAAGGCAAAAAAACGTTGTCGTTTAACATCAATACAAAAACCGATATTTTGAAAGGAGAAGGGGTATGAAAGAAGTTGTCATTGTGAGTGGAGCAAGAACAGCCGTCGGTACCTTCGGCGCGTCGTTGAAGGGGGTTCGCACGGTCGATCTGGGCGCCCTGGTCATCAAGGAGGCCATCAAGAGAGCCGGTCTGCGGCCTTCGGTCAACGATTCCATCAATTCCTGCCGTCCCGACGTTTTCGCCGGCATCGAGATGACGGATATCAATAAAAAATACTACGATTACGATTCATCGCTGAATCCCGTGTACTTCGACGAGTGCATCATGGGGAACGTCCTTCAGGGCGGCCAGGGCCAGAACACGGCCCGCCAGGCAGGCATCTACGCCGGGCTTCCCGAAGAGACCAACGCCTTTACCGTCAACAAGATCTGCGCCTCCGGCATGAAGGCCATCACCCTGGCCGCCCAGTCCATCATGGCGGGCGTGGCGGATGTCGTCGTCGCCGGCGGTATGGAAAACATGAGCAACGCGCCTTATCTCGTTCCCGATGCCCGCTGGGGATACCGGATGAGCATGCCCTACGGCTCCATCGTCGACCTGATGGTCATGGACGGCCTATTCGAGATCTTCAACGGCTACCACATGGGCATGACGGCGGAAAACATCGCCAACAAGTACGGCATCTCCCGCCAGGAACAGGATGAAATCGCCCTTCTCAGCCACCAGCGCGCACGGGCCGCCATTGCTTCCGGAGCGGTCAAGGACGAGATCGTCCCGGTCGTCATTCCTTCCAAGAAAGGCGACACGATTTTCGAGGTGGACGAGAGACCGATGGATACCAGCCTCGAGAAGATGGCGAAACTGTCCCCGGCTTTCATCAAGACCGGCACCGTCACGGCGGGAAACGCCTCCGGCATCAACGACGCCGCCGCCGCGGTCGTCGTCATGAGCGCGGACAAGGCGAAGGAACTGGGTCTGAAACCCCTCGCGAAGATCAAGGGTTTTGCCGCCGGCGGCGTCGATCCCGCATACATGGGCCTCGGTCCCATTCCGGCCACGAGAAAGCTCTTCAAGCAGTTGGGACTCACCATGAAGGACATCGACGTCATCGAGCTGAACGAAGCCTTCGCCGTCCAGGCCATCGCCTGCATCCGCGAACTCGGTGTGGATATGGACAAGTGCAACCTGAACGGCAGCGGTATTTCCATCGGCCATCCCATCGGCTGCACCGGCGCCCGGATCACCTACAGCCTGGCCATGCAGATGCAGAAGAAAAACGCCGGCCTCGGTTTAGCCACGCTGTGCATCGGCGGCGGACAGGGTATGGCGATTGTCCTGGAAAGAGCGTAATTCCCGTGTAGTTTCGGAATCCAGTCTTCTGTAGTCAACGTTAACAAGGTATCTCACGCCCCGTGATATCGCTTCGGGGCGTGAGATTTCTTTCTTCCCGAGCACAAAAATTCAAGGAGTATTTCTATGGAATACAAGAATATCTTATTCTCCGTTGAAGAAGGCATCGCCACAATCGCCTTCAACCGGCCCAAAGCCATGAACGCCATGAACGGCGAAACCATGGAGGAACTGTACGACGCGGCATCGGTCTGCAAAAAAGACAGCGCCGTCAAAGCGCTCATCCTGACCGGCGCGGGCGAAAAGGCCTTCGTCGCCGGCGCGGACATCGCCCAGATGCAGAACATGAAACCCGCCGAAATCCTGTCCTTCATGGAACTGGGACATGAAACGATGCGCCTGATCGAAACCATGCCGAAACCCTCCATCGCCGCCGTGAACGGTTACGCCCTGGGCGGCGGAACGGAAATCACCATGGCCTGCGACATGCGGTTCGCCTCCGAAAAGGCCGTCTTCGGCCAGCCCGAAATTCTGCTGGGCATCATTCCCGGCTGGGGCGGAACCCAGCGCCTGGCGAGACTGGTCGGCATGGGCCGGGCCAAGGAACTCATCCTGAGCGGCGAGCAGATCAACGCCCAGCGCGCATTCGAAATCGGCCTGGTAAACCGCGTGTACCCGCCGGAGGCGCTCATGGACGAAACCCGCAAGTTCGCCAGGAAACTGGCAGCCCTTTCCGGCTTCGCCACAAAAATGGCCAAGCACGCCATCAATTACGGTTACGACATCTCCATCGATTCCGCGAACCGGCTCGAGATGCAGTGTATCGCCCAGTGCTTCAGCACGGACGACCAGAAGGAGGGCATGTCCGCTTTTCTGGAGAAGAGAAAACCCGCCTTCACGGGCCGTTAGATCGGAGGGAGAGGCGCCTTATGGGACCGGATTTAATCGACAGGCTGATTGTCAAGAACGAATCGAAAATCGTCTACCTGGTTATGGACGGCCTGGGGGGACTGCCCCGGGAAGAAGGGGGGCGCACGGAGCTGGAAACGGCACGCAAACCCTACCTGGACAACCTGGCCAGGCAGTCCGTCTGCGGGCTTCTCGATCCGATCGGCTACGGCATCACGCCGGGGAGCGGACCGGCCCATTTTTCCCTGTTCGGTTACGATCCCGTCAAAACGAATGTCGGCAGGGGTCTTTTGTCCGCAGCCGGCGTGGATTTTCCGATGACGGAGAGGGATCTTTTCATGCGGGTCAACTTCGCCACCATCGATCAGGAAGGCCGGGTCATCGATCGCCGTGCCGGAAGGATCGACACGGAGGAAAACCGGCGTATCTGCCGGAAACTGAAGGACAGGGTGAAACTCCCGGCCGGGATCGAGGCCTTTTTCGAAACGGAAAAGGAACACCGGGCCCTCTTTGTCCTCCGGGGGGACGGCCTCCGTGAGGAGATCGGAGAAACGGATCCCCAGAAAACCCGTGAATTTCCCCATCCGCCCGCCGCCCTGATCCCGGAGGCGGCGGCGACGGCCGGTCTCATCCGTTCCCTCATGGACCAGAGCAAAGCCATCCTGGCGGATGAAGAAAAGGCCAACATGGTCCTGTTCCGGGGTTATTCGCGGTTTCACCGTTTTGCCGGCATGGAGGAGCGTTTCGGCCTCAACGCCCTGGCCATCGCCAGTTACCCCATGTACCGGGGTATCGCCCGTCTGCTGGGCATGACGGTCGCCCCTCAAACGGCCACGATTGAAGAGGAAATTCAGACCCTTGAACGATGCTACAATGACTACGATTTCTTCTTTGTCCATGTCAAGCCGACGGATTCCCGGGGAGAAGACGGCGACTTCGAAGCGAAGGTCAAGGTTATCGAGGAGGTCGATACCTTCATACCGAGGATCACGGCCCTGGAGCCGGACGTGCTGGTCGTGACGGGAGATCATTCGACACCGGCGGCATTGGCCGGTCACAGCTGGCATCCCGTCCCGGCGATCCTGGCCGCGAAGACCTGCCGGCCCGACGGCGTCGCCCGCTTCGGCGAAAGGGACTGCGTCGCCGGCGGCCTGGGGAGGATGCCCATGGTCTACCTGATGGGGCTGGCCCTGGCCCACGCCAGGCGCCTGGAAAAGTTCGGCGCGTAAGGACCTAACACATGACATGGGGGACCGCAAGCCATGCGGGCATCGAAAAGAAACGGGATGGCGCCCTCGTGTTCGGTTCGGACCATCTGAACAAAAGGGGGACCGGTTTGAAATCGGTCCCCCTTTTATTTTGCAGGATGGGCGCTGCCCGTCCAATTGTCAAGATTAAAGATTTGACCCCAATTACAGCCAGGGTGAAACTCCCGGCCGGGATCGAGGCCTTTTTCGAAACGGAAAAGGAACACCGGGCCCTCTTTGTCCTCCGGGGGGACGGCCTCCGTGAGGAGATCGGAGAAACGGATCCCCAGAAAACCCGTGAATTTCCCCATCCGCCCGCCGCCCTGATCCCGGAGGCGGCGGCGACGGCCGGTCTCATCCGTTCCCTCATGGACCAGAGCAAAGCCATCCTGGCGGATGAAGAAAAGGCCAACATGGTCCTGTTCCGGGGTTATTCGCGGTTTCACCGTTTTGCCGGCATGGAGGAGCGTTTCGGCCTCAACGCCCTGGCCATCGCCAGTTACCCCATGTACCGGGGTATCGCCCGTCTGCTGGGCATGACGGTCGCCCCTCAAACGGCCACGATTGAAGAGGAAATTCAGACCCTTGAACGATGCTACAATGACTACGATTTCTTCTTTGTCCATGTCAAGCCGACGGATTCCCGGGGAGAAGACGGCGACTTCGAAGCGAAGGTCAAGGTTATCGAGGAGGTCGATACCTTCATACCGAGGATCACGGCCCTGGAGCCGGACGTGCTGGTCGTGACGGGAGATCATTCGACACCGGCGGCATTGGCCGGTCACAGCTGGCATCCCGTCCCGGCGATCCTGGCCGCGAAGACCTGCCGGCCCGACGGCGTCGCCCGCTTCGGCGAAAGGGACTGCGTCGCCGGCGGCCTGGGGAGGATGCCCATGGTCTACCTGATGGGGCTGGCCCTGGCCCACGCCAGGCGCCTGGAAAAGTTCGGCGCGTAAGGACCTAACACATGACATGGGGGACCGCAAGCCATGCGGGCATCGAAAAGAAACGGGATGGTGCCCTCGTGTTCGGTTCGGACCATCTGAACAAAAGGGGGACCGGTTTGAAACCGGTCCCCCTTTTATTTTGCAGGATGGGCGCTGCCCGTCCAATTGTCAAGATTAAAGATTTGACCCCAGCTTTTTCAGTTCCTTTCTCAGGACTTTTCCTACCGCCGTCTTGGGCAGTTCGCTGCGGAACTCGATTTCCGTCGGCAGCTTGTAGACGGCCAGCCTCGTCTTGCAGTAATCGATCAGTTCCTGCTGCGTCGCCTGCTCCCCTTCCTTCAGCACGACGAACACCTTGACGTTTTCCCCCCGCTTGGGGTCGGGGATGCCGATGGCGCAGGCCTCCTGCACCTTCGGGTGGGTGTAGAACACCTCGTCGATTTCCCGGGGGTAGACGTTGAACCCGCCGGAGAGGATCATGTCTTTTTTCCGGTCCACGATGAAGAAATAACCGTCCTCGTCCATGACGGCGATATCCCCGGTGTAGCACCAGCCGTCACGCAGGGTCATGGCCGTTTCATCCGCCTTCCCCTTGTATCCCTTCATCACCTGGGGGCCCTTGATCACGAGTTCCCCCGATTCTCCGACGGGCATCTCCCGCAAACCTTCCTCGATGTCCACGATCCGGGACAGGGTATCGGAAATCGGGATGCCGACGCTGCCCACCTTCCGGGCTCCCCCGGCAAAGGGATTGATGTGGGTCACCGGTGACGTCTCCGTCATGCCGAACCCCTCGACGATCACGGCGCCGGTCGCCGCTTCGAATTCACGGATCACTTCCACGGGCAGGGGCGCGCTTCCCGAAAACGCCCCCTTCAGGCATCTTACATCGGTTTTCTTGAGGTCGGGATGGCCGAGGAGTCCCACGTACATCGTGGGAACCAGGGGAGCAAAGGTCGGGCGGTGCTTCTTGATCGCCGTCAAAAGCGGATCCGCCTGGGGCTTGGGAATGAGAATCTGGGTCCACCCCATGAAAACGGACAGGTTCATCGACGCCGTCAGCCCGAAAACATGAAAATACGGCAGCGCACCCAGCATGATCTCCCTGCCCCGCTCCAGTTGCGGAAACCAGGCGACACACTGCTGGACCTGTTTGCTCAGGTTGGACTGGGTCAGTTCGACGCCCTTGGAAATCCCCGTGGTACCGCCCGTGTACTGGTACATGGCCACGTCGTCGAACCCGATTCGGGCCGATTGATCGAGGGGCTCGTGGCGGGCGATGCAGTCCTTCCAGGAATAGACTTCCGGCGCGAATTTCACGTCGGCGGCCAGCTTCCTCTTCTTCGCCACCAGGGGGAAAAGCACATTCTTGGGAAAGGGCAGGTAGTCCCCGATGGAGGCGATGACGATCTGCCTGATTTTCGTCTTCGGCCGGAGGTCGATCATCCGGTTCCCCAGAAGATCGATGGCGATCAGGACCGTCGCGCCCGAGTCGCTGAACTGGTACTCCAGTTCCCGGTCCGAGTACAGGGGGTTGTTCATGACGGCGACGGCCCCGATCTTCATGACGGCGTAGTAAGCGACCACGCATTGAATCATGTTCGGGAGAATGACGGCCACGGCATCGCCCTGCTTGACCCCGAAAGAAACGAGGCACCCCGCAAAGCGGTCGACCAGGTCCTTCATCTGACGGAAGGACAGCTTGTATCCCTCGAAAATGAGCGCCGTCCGATCGGGGAAATCCCGCACCGTCCGTTCCAGGATATCCGGCAGGCAGATCTCCTCATACCGTATAAACTCGGGCACCCCCTTCTCGTAGTGCTTCAACCACGGTTTTTCCAGGTAAGGACTTTTTTCCATCACCCCATTTTCCTCGCGGCTTGTCCGCCAGAGACCGCCCCTTCGTACCCTCGTGATGAACGGAAGAAAAGGGACACGAACCGGCACCGAAGCCACCACCGGTTTTCCTCCCCTGTTCATGGGACCGTCGATTTAACCTTAAAATTCCTTCCCCATTTAATGACTGTATTTGTTGCGTTGGCTTCTACCAACAGATTTTTATTTTTTCAGCTTCGGATCAATTAAGGGTGTTCCTTTTACTCTATATGTGCTGTAACCATAAACATATGGAAAGTAAAACATTTCCTGTTCTAAAACACCATCAAGCAGAGCAACAGCGCCAGGCACATTTTCAATTGCCTTGTCTGTTGCTTCTTTGGGGCTTGGAACACCTGTCGGGATGAATATGATTATATGTTTTGTATCTTCCCCTGTAACACGATTTTCACCCCTTATAAATTCTGCGCCACGCGATAAATCAATGTTCTTTGTAGAAATAATAGTAAAGTCGGTTAGGCGTGTAGTACAGCCAGTAATTGCCAATGATGATAATGTGACTAAAATTGCGGTTACTACACATCTCCATCTATGCGCTTTTGTCATTTCAAACAGTCTAATCATTATATTCTCTTCCTGTGTTACGTTATGGGAACATATTGTTTTTGAGTTTCTCACCAGAAACCAGCATGGTGTCCATGGGTTTACCTGGGTTTAAAATTGATAGTTCATCGTCAGGGCGCCGCCCCAGAGGTGGCCGTCCGCCTCCAGGGAAACCCCGGGGCTGCCGCCGCCGTTATGATACGCATTGTTGAGATTCCCGCTTTCCCCGTTGACCTGCAGCTGCCGGCTCTGAATCCAGGTATACTGGATCGTCGTATCGATGCTGAGATTGCCGAAACTCAGGCCGGTCCCCAGGGCGAAGGTATGCTTGTCCGCATCGGGCCACTGGAGGTCCAGCGTGTCGTCGGGAATGGGCGTCGGATCGTAAAAATAGGATCCCCGGAGGGTGAACGTCCCGTTGACCTTCCACTCCGCCCCCAGGCGCAGCTGATACGTATCGTCCCAGTCCCGCGGGAAATACTCGGAGGATACCGAGCCGAGCAGGGGCCGGTCGAACTTCACCGTGTAGCTTTTAACCGTCGACCAGTGGGTCCAGACCAGGTCCGCTTCCACGGAAATCCGGTCGCTGGGCATGTACCGGATGCCGGCCTGGATCTGATCGGGGCTGTCGATTTCCGTTTTCGCATGCACCTTGCTGTTGGGAATTCCCTTTATTCCCCTGACTTCCGTCGTCCCCTCGAGGTCCGTATCCGTTTTTCCCCGGTAGGTGAGGCCCATCGCCAGAGACTTCGCGGGCCTGAACATCAATCCGACATTGAACGACCAGTTGAAATCGTCGTCCAGGTCCGTCAGCACCCTTTTATTATGCAAGGCGGCGACACTCGGGGCGAACATGAGTCTTTCGACGCCGCTTCTGGTCTTGCCCAGGGAAATGCCCGCCCCGATGGACCAATAATCGTTGAACCGGTAGGCGACGGTCGGCGTGACCACTTCCCGCATGTACCAGGATCGATAAGAATTATAGGCTCCGGGGTTGCCGCAGTATCCGGAGGCCGGAACGTCATGTTTCCACTGGATATCGAGGCCGAAGGGCACATAGGCGGCAATCCCGGCGAAAAACCCCTTTCCGACCGGCATGGTGAAGCCCAGGTGGGGAACGGCCAGCAGGCGCGACTGGTCGTACATGTCGGCGGGGCCCACGTCGTCCGTAACAGCCGCATTCATGCCCGTCACCCGGTAATCGTCAACCCGGAGGACCGGCTTGATGACATTGGCCCCCGCGGAGATCATGGGCTGCTTGATCTGGGTGAGTCCCGCCGGGTTGTAATAGATCGCGAAGGGATCGTCCGCGTAGGCGCTGAAGGCGCCGCCCAGGGCCGTCGCCTTTGCGCCGATGCCGTATGTGTCGACGTTTCCCGCCCATGCGGTCACCGTCATGCAGAATGCAACGGCCCATAACGCGACAAACGCAGTAAACCCCCGTTTCCTCATTTTTCCTCCCCCTCTTTTCTTCGTGTATTTCAAGCCGGCCCCCCGTGCTTCGGGCAGGGTCGAAACGCCCGTCATCGCCGTTCCCATACCCTCGACCCGGTTCCGGTCAGCGGAAAAGAAGACTGCCGCGCCCGGTATTTGTGCTTTTTCTGATTGGATTGACACTGAAAAACACGGATTCCCTTAGCATAGTGGATCGGCGGAAAGCAAGGCGGAATCCTCGTTCCGGAAAGGTTTCCCAACAAAAAGCACCCCCCGACCGTCACCGGTTCAGGGGGTGCCCGAAATCACCCGAACGATTCCTCACATCGTCCCGGAAAGGTGCCCGCTTCTTATTCCAGATCCATGGCCTTCCAGACGATTTCGGCGATATCCAGGGCCGCCATGCTTTCCTCCTTCTTGCGGTCCTTGATGCCGTCGCTCATCATGGTCAGGCAGAAGGGACAGCCCACGGCAATCGTATCGGCCCCGGCCGCAATGGCCTGGTCCGCCCTCATGTCGTTGATGCGCTCGCCGATATCCTCTTCCATCCACATCCTCGCACCGCCGGCGCCGCAGCAGAAGCTCCGTGCCAGGTTGCGCTCCATTTCCGTCAGCTTCAGACCGGGAACGGCGTTGAGGATTCTCCGCGGCTGGTCGTAGATATCGTTGTACCGGCCGAGGAAACAGGAATCGTGGTACGTGAAGAGCCCTTCCACCGGCTTCTTCAGGGAGATCTTGCCCTTCGCAATCAGGTCGGCGATGATCTCCGTGTGGTGGTAGACCTCGAAGTTGCCGCCGAAGTGGGGGTAATCCTTCTTCAGGGCGTTGTAACCGTGAGGACAGGTAGCGATGATCTTCTTCACACCGTAGCCGTTCATGACCTCGATATTCATCTGTGCCAGGGTCTGATAGAGATACTCGTTGCCGCCTCTCATGGCCGAATCGCCGCAGCAGCCCTCTTCCGTTCCCAGGATACCGAAACTGACACCCGCGGCCTGGAGAATCTTCGCGAAGGCCACCGTGACTTTCTTGCCCCGGTCGTCGAAGGAGCCGGAACAACCGACGTAGAAGAGGTACTCCACGCCGGGGTCTTCCGCCAGGGTCTTGACGCCCAGATCCTTCGCCCAGTCGGCCCTGAGGTGGGCGCCGATGCCCCACGGGTTGGAGTTGTTCTCCATGTTCCGGAAGGTCAGCTGGAGTTCCTGGGCGAAGTCGGCTTCCATCAGGACCTTGTACTGCCTCATCCCGACCACTTTCGGCACGTGCTCGATATTGACGGGACAGTTTTCCATGCAGTACATGCAGTTCGTACAGGCCCAGAGCTCGTGAAGATCGATCGCCTCGCCGACGAGGGCCTTCTCTTCCGCCGCCGCTTCCGGCTTGAGGCCGTCAACGACCGTATCCACCTTGTCCAGCCACTTGAGGAAGACATTCTTCTTCGCCTGCTTGGCCTGGTATTCCTCGTCCGCCTCCAAAGCCGCCTTCTGCTCGGCCATCGCCGCCGGCGTCTTTTCCAGCCAGTACTTCTTGATATCCTGGGTCAGCTTCTTCGGCGACAGGGGCTTGCCGGACAGGTATGCCGGGCAGCCGTCCTGGCAGCGTCCGCACTTCGTACAGGCGTCGCCGTCGAAAATCTGCTTCCACGTGAAATCCTGGACCTGCCCGACACCGAAAGACTCGGCATTCTCGAAATCGCGGATCGGCTCGATCTGCCCCACGGGCTGCATGGTCTTCATGTACTGGTTGGCGGGAGACGTGAAGATGTGCAGGAGTCTCGAATAAGGGATGTAGGCGATGAAGCCGAGGGCGAGGAACGTGTGGATCCACCAGGTGGCCTTGTGCATGGCCTTCGCCGTTTCAGGATCGACGCCGGCGAACATCTTCGAAATGCCGAAGCCGACGATGGACCAGATTTCCCAGGAAGGCCGGGTGACATGGATGCGCAGCGCCTCGATGATGAATCCCGTAATGATGATGCCCGCCAGAAGAAGCAGGACGACGGCGTCATCGGCTTCGTTGTCCGGTTTTCCCTGGTAGCCCAGGCGGTCCGGCCTGGTCAGGTAACGCCGGTCGATGGCCATGAATGTGCCGACAAGGACACACAGGCCGAATATTTCCATGATCAGGGAGAACACCAGGTAAAAGTTCCCCCGCAGAAAAGCCCATCCCAGCGGTTCCGTGATGTGAAATTCCGTCGCATCGAACGCGGCGCCCCAAATCAGCACGAAAAAGCCAAAAAAGATGAGTCCATGCATGACGCCCGGGTAAGGCTCTTTAAACGTGTTCATCTGCAGGATTGCGTTCCTGAACAGATACTTCAGCCGCTCGTTCCGGTTGGCAAATCGGTCTTCGGTCTCCGGTTTCCCCAGGGCTTTCCACATGCGCCAGCGCCGATAGAAGCCGTAGGCCATAATCGCCAGGGCAATCGCCGTGAAGAGGAAGAGAACGGGCTCGAAGTACTCCGCGTTCCAGAAGACCTGTCTCCCTTCATTCCCGACGGAAAAGGTTGCATGTTCCATAACGCCTCCGTAAAGATATATTTTAAAGGATGAATATGACCTCGTAAAAACTTTTCCAACCCCCTGCAGGGGATGGAGGAGAGGGGAAGGGATGCTCAACCGTCACGGGTTCGTCATCCTTTGCATCTCTGAGAAAACCCCGCCCATCATGGCGACAGGCGGGGTGTTCATTTTTATCAAGCGTTCCCGGAAAAACCGGAAACCGCTTTCATGGTCTCCTGACCTTTACCCCAGGAGCTTCTTGCATTCCTTCGCCAGTTCGGGCACGACCTTGAACAGGTCGTCCACGATCCCGTAATCCGCCTTCGAGAAGATGGGGGCCTCGGAATCCTTGTTGATGGCCACGATCACCTTCGAAGAACTCATGCCCGCCAGATGCTGAATCGCGCCGGAAATACCGCAGGCGACATACAGGTTCGGGGAGACGACCTTTCCGGTCTGCCCGACCTGGTCCGTCTGGGGTCTCCAACCGGCATCCACCGCGGCGCGGGAGGCACCGACCGTGGCGCCGAGAACACCCGCCAGCTCTTCCAGGACCGAGTAACCGTCCGGTCCCTGCATGCCGCGCCCGCCGGACACGATCAGGTTCGCTTCCGTCAGGTCGACCTTGCCGCTGGTCTCTTTCTGGACTTCCAGGACCTTCGTCTTCAACTGGGCGGCGTCGATGCCGGCGTCGAACTTCTCGACCGCGCCGGCCTTCGCATTCTCCACGGCGGAGAACACGTTGGGACGCAGGGACGCCATCTGGGGGAAAGAAGAAATCATGATTTCCCCGAAGCACTTGCCCGCGTACATGGGCCGGAAGGCCACCAGTTTTCCGCCATCGAGCCTCAAGTCGGTGCAGTCCGTCGCCATTCCCGTGGCCAGTTTTCCGACCAGGCGGGAGGACAGATCCTTGCCCTGGGCCGATGCGCCCAGCAGCAGGATCGCCGGATCCTTTTCCTTGACGATCTTCGCCACCGCCGCGGCATGCGCGTCCGTCGTATAGGGTTCGAAGATGGCGTCGTCCGCCACGTATACCTTATCCACCCCGTATTTTCCCAATTCGCCTGCAATTCCTTCCACGCCGGAACCGACGAGAACCGCACACACCTCGTCGCCCAGCTCGTCCGCCAGCTTTCTCGCCGTGCTTGCAAGTTCGAAGGAGATCTTACGGAAGGCGCCTTCTCTCTGTTCTGCTACTATCCATACACCTTTAGCCATTTCATTTACCTCCGTATGTCTTTTGATTAAAGAACCTTCGCCTCTTCCCGCAGCAACTTGGCAAGCTGAGCGGCCTTCGCCGTCGGATCGTCACCGGCGATGATCTTTCCAGGAGGCCTGGCCGGAGGGGGTACGAACTTGACGACTTTGGCCTTATCCGACGCGGTCACACCCAGCGCGGCGGCGTCCTTGATATCCACGGGTTTCTTCTTCGCCTTCATGATCCCCGGCAGGGAAGCGTAACGGGGTTCGTTCAAACCCTTCTGCGCCGTCAGCACACAGGGAAGGGGACTCTCGATCACGAGCTGGGCGCCTTCGATGGCCCGCATGGCTTTCACCGAACTGCCCGCCACCTCGACCTTGGTGACCAGGGTCACCTGCGGGAGATCCAGGAGTTCCGCCAGGATCGAACCGACCTGGCCGCTGTCGTCGTCGATGGCCCGCTGTCCGCAGAAAATCAAATCGTAGGGAACGGTCTTGATGGCCGCCGCCAGCGCCGCCGCCGTCGTGTAGGCGTCGCCGTTGTTCAGGGACGCGTCGTCGATATGGATTCCCTTGTCCGCGCCCATCGCCAAGGCGGTCCGAATGCTTTCCATCGCTCTCGCCGGTCCGAGGGTCACGATCGTCACCTCTCCGCCGTTCTTTTCCTTCAACCTGAGGGCCTCTTCCACACCGAACTCGTCGTAGGGATTCATGACCCACTTGATGCCGCCTTCTTCAATCCCGGAACCGTCGGTTTTCACCTTGATCAGGGTTTCCGTATCGGGCACCTGCTTTACGCATGCAATGATATTCACTTCATCCTCCTCGATATCATGTACTTCGGGTGCAAGGTCGTCCTCACCCCTGGTACACTTAATTAAGTTTCCGGTTCCCCGCGGAAAACCGGGGAACCGGAAACACTTTCAACGATTACTGCCTGTTCTTGACCAGGTCGTCGACCACGGCCGGATCCGCCAGGGTGCTGGTGTCGCCCAGATCGTCGATCTCGTTGGCGGCGACCTTCTTGAGAATCCTTCTCATGATCTTGCCGCTGCGGGTTTTGGGCAGACCGTCGGCCCACTGGATTTTCTCCGGTGTCGCGATGGGACCGATGATCGTCCGAACGTAGGCGACCAGTTCCTTCTTCAGCGCTTCCGAAGGCTCGATGCCCGTTTTCAGGGTGACGTACGCATAAATCGACTGACCCTTGACCTCGTGGGGATAGCCGACCACGGCCGACTCGGCCACTTTCTCGTGGGCGTTGAGGGTCGCCTCGATCTCGGCGGTCCCCATCCGGTGACCGGACACGTTGATGACGTCGTCGATACGGCCGGTGATGCGGTAATAGCCGTCCGCGTCACGGAGTGCGCCGTCGCCGGAGAAGTACAATCCCGGGTAGGGCTCGAAATAGGTCTCTTCGTAACGCTTGTGGTCGCCGTAGATGGTCCGGGTGATGCCGGGCCACGCCGTCTTGAAGCACAGGGCGCCACGGGCGGCCGGCTCGGTCTGCTCTGCGCCGGTCACATCGTCGCACAGGGCCGGGATGACACCCATGATCGGGAAGGCCGGCATGGCCGGTTTGATTTCGATCGCACCGGGCAGGGGCAGGATCATGTGGCCGCCCGTTTCGGTCTGCCACCAGGTGTCGACGATGGGGCAGCGGCCGCCGCCGATCTTCGTATAGAACCAATACCACGCTTCGGGGTTGAGGGGCTCGCCCACGGAAGACAGGACTCTCAGCGAAGACAGGTCGATTCCCTTCAGGAACTCGTCGCCTTCCTTGGCGATGGCGCGGATGGCCGTGGGCGCCGTGTAGAAGGACGTGACCTTGTATTTCTCCACGACCTGCCAGAACCGGCTGTAGGTCGGATAGTTGGGAACGCCCTCGAACATGATGGAGGTGGCGCCCAGGCAGAGGGGACCGTAGACGACGTAGCTGTGGCCCGTGACCCAGCCGATGTCGGCGGTGCACCAGTGAATGTCTTCCTCGTGGAGATCGAAGGCATACTTGGAGGTGTAGGCGGAGTACAGGAGATAGCCCGCCGTGGTGTGGAGGGCGCCCTTGGGCTGTCCCGTGGAACCGGAGGTGTAGAGAATGAACAGGGTGTCTTCCGCGTCCATCCACTCGGGTTCGCACTTGTCGTCCACCGAAGCCATCTCGTCATGCCACCAGAGGTCTCTTCCCTCGGTCCATTCGCACTTGATCTTGTCTCCCACGCGATCGACCACGATGACCTTCTCCACGGAAGGACATTCCTTCAGGGCCTCGTCGGCGGAGGCCTTCGCGGGAACGGCCTTGGCGCCGCGCATGGTGCCGTTGCAGACCACGAGGATCTTCGATTCGGAATCCTGGATGCGGACGGCCAGGGCGTCGGAGCTGAAGCCTCCGAACACGACTGCATGAATAGCACCGATGCGGGTGCAGGCCAGCATGGCAATGGCTGCTTCCGGAACCATGGGCAGGTAAAGACATACGCGATCGCCCTTCTTGACGCCGTGCTTCTTCAGGACATTGGCGAACTTGCAGACCTCGGTGTACAGTGCCTTGTAGGTGAATGCTTTCTCCTCGCCGGGTTCATTGCCTTCCCACTGAATGGCAACCTTATTGCCTCTTTTTTCCAGCTGACGGTCCAGGCAGTTGTAGGACACGTTGAGTTTGGCGCCTTCGAAATACTTCGCATAAATGGGGCCTTTGCGGATATCGAAATTGTACTCCTCGACCTTGTCCCACTTCTTGAAGAAGGTCAGGAGCTCATCGGCCTGTTTGGCCCACCAGGCCGCCGAATCCTTGATGGATTCGGCATAAAGCTTGTTGTACTCTTCCATGCCCTTGATATAGGCAATCTTCTTTACTCGCTCGGGTACCGGATAACGATCCTTCAATACGACTTCATCTGCCATTTCTTTCAATTACCTCCCTTTGTTGTTGTTAGAAATCACTTTGATTCTTCCTCCCCTAAGACGAGGAAGATGCAGGGTGGAAACCTGCCTGACCTCTTTTCATCCGTCTTTACCCTCGAACCGCCCTCCCCCGGTTGACCCTGCTGAACAAGGTATTCAGGGGGGCGTTCGGTATCCCGGACCGCGTTGGAACTCTTCCGCTTTCTCCCGGAAACGTCGGGTAAAACCTTCGTTACCGGAGCCACCCCGCCCCGGCTAGACGGGACGAAGCCTTTTCGGCGGAGCTCCTTTTCTTCAAGAAAAACCGCCCGTTGCACCGAGGTCAAAACACCTCCGCTCCTGTAACGATAACCGCCAGTGGGTATATCAAACTATGCTGAATGTCAAGCATAATTTCATGACCGGGCACCTCCGGCCAAAACGGTTTTCCCCGACGCATCCCCTGATATTTTACCTTTTTTTAATCGCCTGAAATCAACCTGCAATCCCTTCCTTCCTGTTGACGGGGCCTGATCCATAAGATTCCCTGCGGGACGGGAAACCGTCTTTTTTCCCGGGGCATTTTTATGGTCGCCGCAGGCTGTTTTTCACGGTCATTCTACCTTTTAGGTATGTCATCCGGACGCAAAGAACGGTGTCATCATGCCGAAAATGCTCTTTCGAACAGGGGAGACGAATCTCCGCATGGCAAGGGGAACACAAACGTGTGTTGTATTTTTGCAACACTTCCTGCGGCAGTATGGCAAAACCTCCGCACCAAAACGGAGCCGGCGGATGGCTTCAAGGGGTCATGCCGGTGCTCATCACGCTGGATACCGGTTACTTATCCCATCATTTACATGGCAGGCCTTTTCTGGTATGCATGTTGCTTTGGAATCACGCGTAGAAGCGGTCTTTGAAAGACATAGCATGCCGGTACCGGTCCGGCATCCGGCCATTGACGAAAGTGCGATGCGTTGGAAATGCCCCCGGATCAGGTTCGGGGGGGCCATTTTGAAAAGCCCGGACATGACCTGAAAATGGCCGGGGCGATACATCTATACATCATGAAGAAAGGGGGGGTAACAGGGGGAAGTCAGGGGAAGGGCTCTCAGGGTCCCTGCCGGCACCGCCGGTCACTGAGAACGCCCGTGCAAGGGACGGGAAGGGTTTGGGAACAGAAAAAGGCGGATCTTCCAAGACATGCCCCGGAAGATCTCAAAAAGAATGTTTTCACAAACAGGAGGAAATAAAAGAGATGAAGAAACTTTGGATCGTTTTACTTTCACTGGCCATGGTCGCGGCGTTCTGCATGCCCGCCTCGGCCGTGGACGTAAAGTTCAGCGGCTCCTACTATGTAGCCGGTGATTATTACAGTGATTTGGATATTGTGGATAGCGGCGCGTACCTGGGTACCAAAGATGTCATGGGAGCTCCTTACGTGCTTAATCCGTTAACTGGACAAATTGACGGTACACCTATCCCCACACCCGGCCACGGCACAGACAAGTCGACGGCCTTCTTCCGCCAGAGACTGCGCATCCAGACCGAGTTCGTCGTATCCCCGGGCCTGTCCCTGATCACCCGTTTCGACGCCCTCGAGAAGATCTGGGGCGACCAGCAGTGGTCCGGTTCCCGTTCCCCCTACGCCTCGCGCAGCCACGCTGTGGACGGCAACATGAAGGAGCAGGAGAATATCGAGTTCGAGCAGGCCTACATCCAGTACATGTCGAAAGTCGGCATGTGGTGGATCGGTCTGGCCCCCCACGATTTCTGGGGGACGACCTTCGGCGATTCCACCCAGACCGAAGCCCTGGTTCAGTGGATCCTGCCCATCAACCAGAACTGGACCATCGGCGCCAAGTACTTCAAGCACTACGAGAACAGTCCCAATCTGTTCGGCGGCAGCGCCAGCGATTCCAACGATGCTGACGACAGCGCCTATGTCGGCGTGGGTATCTTCAAGACCCAGGATATCGAAACCGGTTTGAAGGTCGCCTACCGGAAACTGGCCCAGAACAAGGACAGTGGTATCTACACCCCGATTCCTCCTTATTCGCAGATCACTGGATGGCTCATCACCCCTTACTTCAAGGGCAAATTCGGACCCGTCAGCATTCAGGCGGAGGCGGAATACTGGAACGGTGAGGTGGAACTCCAGGGCAATGCCCCGTACGCCAATTATGGTGTCATTGGTTTGGACCCCACGGATACGATTGACATGGAATTCTGGTCCTTCTACCTGGATGGCAAGGTGGACATCGGTCCGGGCTATGTCGGCGGACGGTTCATCTATGTCAGCGGTGACGACCTGTCTAGCGGGGACGAGTTTGAAGGCTCCGACTTCCTCAACAACCGGGCCTTCGAAATGTGCTGGGGCGGTGTCGACTTGAAACAGACCCTCATTCTGTGGAACGAAGACGTGACCCTCTGGGTCGGCGATCGTTGGAATCTGGGACCCGGCGTGAAGAACGCCCAGTTTTTCCAGGTCTATGGCGGCTACAAGTGGCAGGACTTCAGCTTTGCGGGTTCTCTGGCCTATGCCAAGGCAGACGAAACCCGGTCTAATCAGGATGACGATTACGGTTACGAGTTGGACGTGACGGCTTCCTACAAGATCACGAACAACCTGAGCTACATGGTCGGTGCCGGCTACCTCTGGACGGGCGACTACTTCAAGTATAACAACTATGGTTATTCAGGCGGCGCCACGGAAATCGATGTTGATGACGTTTACCTGATCACCAACAAGCTGACCCTGTCCTTCTAATTTTCTATTTTCCCGTATTCTCTTTGTGACCCCTTGCCCCGGAAGGTTCCCCCTTCCGGGGCTTTTTTATCGCATTGACACCTCCCCGCCTTTCCGCCGCTGCCGTTCCCGCACCGGAAAAATCTCGACAGGTCCGCATAATTCTAGTATTTTGCAGGAAACAATCGGTTCTCGGAAAAAGCCGCCCAGGCGGTCATGCCGGGATCGGAGCATGGAGATTGTGTCGTAATACCCGATTGACGTTTTTGAGGGTAAACTCCGTGAAGAATCGAATCACGACAGGATGTAAAAAAACGAGATTCTTCGCCTGACGGCTCAGAATGACATTGCGGCACAACCTCATGCCCGAGGAGCATCGTCCCTCTGCCATGTCCGAGGAGCGCCGTTCCTTTGTTATGCCCGAGGAGCCCCTTTCCTTTGTCATGTCCGAGGAGCGCCGTCTCTTTGCCATGCCCAAGGAGCGTCTTTCCTTTGTCATTCTGAGGAGCGGCAGCGACGAAGAATCTCAAGCGCAAAAGAGAGATCCTTCGCTGCGCTCAGGATGACAAGGGGTGCGGGGGGCGCTCGGGACGACAAGGGCGGAGAGCGCTCGGGACGACAAGGGCGGGGAGCGCTCAGGATGACAAGGGGTGCGGGGGGCGCTCAGGATGACAACGGTGGGAAGCGCACGGGACAAACAGACTGGGAACGTATTGAAACCATGCAAATCACAAGGAGCCTTTTATCCAACGAATTTTCGGAAACATAAGCGGCCTGAAACCGGAGCAGATCCGGCGGATCGAGCAATTCTACCGCCGCCGGGTTCCCCCGGAGAAGGTCCTGACCCACGAGCTGGCCCGCCAGATGACGGAGCTCTCCCGGGAAATCAACCGCCAGGTCGGCCTGCTGATCACCCGGCGGGGGGAGGTCGCCTACGTCATCGTCGGCTCCTACAAGGACCTCTTCATTCCCGACCTCTCGGGCTTCCGGGCCTCGTCGGTCCGTTTCCGGGGCCTGCGCCTGCTTCACACCCACCTCGACCGGGAAGGCTTGACGGGGGACGACCTGACGGACCTGGCCCTGCTGCGCCTGGACCTGGTTTCGGCCGTCGAGGCGGAGCCCGACGGCCTGCCGGGCCTCGTCCACTCGGCCCACCTGGTCCCGGAAAACGCGGAAGACCGCTTCTGGAACACCCTGGAGCCGGTCCGTCCTTCGGCCCTCGATCTCGATTTCCCGGCCTTCATCAGGACCCTCGAAGGGGAGTTCGCCCGCCAGGAAAGGACCCGGAAGGTCGACGCGAAGGACCGGGCGCTTCTCGTCCGGGTGGAAACGAACCCCGCCTTCGACAGCGAGGGGGCCCTGGCCGAGCTTCGGGAACTCGCGGTCACCTCGGGGGTGGAGGTCTTCGACACGGTCCTCCAGCATCGTCCCCAGATGGACCCCAAGTACGTCGTCGGCCGGGGGAAACTGTCGGAGATCGTCATCAAGGCCCTCCAGATCGGGGCCAACCTGCTCGTCTTCGACCACGAACTGACCCCCGCCCAGATCCGCTCCATCACGGATTTCACGGAGCTGCGGGTCATCGACCGGACCCAGGTCATTCTCGACATCTTCGCCCACCGGGCCAGGAGCCGCGAGGGAAAAATCCAGGTGGAGCTCGCCCAGCTGAAATACCGCCTGCCCCGCCTGGTCCGCAGGGACACGTCCCTGTCGCGCCTGGCCGGCGGCATCGGCGGCACGGGCCCCGGAGAAACGAAACTGGAGGTCGACCGGCGCCGGGTCCGGGAACGGATCCACCGGCTGGAGAAGGAACTGAAGGACATCGAACAGGCCCGCGGCCAGAGGCGGGTGAAACGGGGCAAGGCGGGGCTGCCGGTCATCTCCATCGTCGGCTACACCAATGCGGGGAAATCGACCCTGCTGAACGCCCTGACGAAAAGCCGGGTCTTCGTGGAAAACCGCCTGTTCGCCACCCTCGACCCGAAGAGCGCCCGCCTGCGCTTCCCCCGGGACACGGAGGCGGTCATCACCGACACGGTGGGATTCATCCGGGACCTGCCGCCGGAACTCTTCGCCGCCTTCCGGTCCACCCTCGAGGAGCTCAACGAGGCGGACGTGCTTCTCCATGTCGTCGACGTGAGCAACCCCGACTTCGAAAGCCATATCGCGGCGGTGGAAAAGGTTTTATCGGAAATCGGGGTCCTGCACAAACCGACCCTCATGATTTTCAACAAGGAGGATTGTTTCCCCGACAAGGAGATGCTGGCTAACCTCTGCCGCCGCTTCGAGGCGACGGCGGTTTCGGCCCTTTCCCCCGGGACCCTTTCCGGCCTGATCGAGCGCCTGGAGACTCGACTGGGAGATGCCTGGCGATCATCGCCGCATACCGTTTCGCCGCCCCCATGTTCGCAATGACGGCGTCCCGGCCCTTCTCGCCGCGGAGGCGGAGGTTCTCCATGTCTTTGAGCAGGGCGGACAGACCGGCGAAAAGATCCTCCCCGCCGGTTACGCAGATCCCCGCCCCGGCTTCTTCCAGGAGGGCCTTCTCGTTCTGGAAATCCTCCATGGAGGGGCCGTAGAAAACGACCTTCCCCCAGGCGGCGGGTTCCAGGATGTTCTGCCCCCCTTTGGGAACGAGGGAGCCGCCGCAATAGACGACGGCGGCCAGGCTGTAGGCCTTGAAAAGCTCGCCGATGACGTCGATCAGGACGATCCGCTCCCCGTCGCGGATTTTCCCGCCGTTGATCTCGCTCATGGTGATGAAATCGGAAAATCCCGCTTCCCGGATCAGGGCGATGACCCGGTCCCGCCTTTCGATATGACGGGGGACCAGGATGAGTTTCAGCCCGGGCTCCGTCTCCAGCAGGCGGCGGTACACATCCAGGACGATTTTTTCCTCCCCCTCGTGGGTGCTTCCGACGACCCAGACCTTTTCCGCCGGGTCCATGCGGAGCCGGGCGGCGATACCGCGCTGCAGCGGAACGGAGGCCGTCGCCGCCAGGCCGTCGTACTTGGAGTTTCCCTGGACATGGACCTTTTCGGGGGGAAGGCCCATGGCGACGATGCGTTCCCGGTCGGTCCTCGAAATGACGCCCACCTGGTCCACCCTTTCCAGGACGGGTTTCCAGAAGAACCGCGTCAGCCTGTACTTCCTGAACGACCGGGGCGAGATCCGGCCGTTGACCATGACCACCTTGACGCCCGAAGCCCGGCAGGCGGCCAGAAAGTTCGGCCAGAGTTCCGTTTCGACGGGGACGAAAATATCGGGGCGGACCAGGCGGATCAGTTTTTTCACCACGAAGGGAATGTCGAGGGGGTAATAGATCAGGGCGTCGGCGCCGGAAATGAGGCGTTCGGCCATGAGACGTCCCGTTTCCGTGGTCGTCGAAACGACAATGCACCCTTTCGGGAACCGTTCCCGAAGCGCCGCCACGATGGGAGCCGCCGCCGTGACCTCGCCGACGGACACGGCGTGGACCCAGATCCGGGGCCGGCCTTTCATGGCTTCGAAGCGATTCTCCCCGACGAAGCCCAGCTTCGGACCGATACTGCGGCGGTACTTCCCCGTAAGGGCGATTTTGAAGGCGTAGAAGGGGAAAAGCAGCAGGGCGGCCAGGAAGAGGATTATATTGTATACGGTCATCATGATGGCGCGCATCTTCGTCGTTTTTCCCCGGCCTGTCAAGGGCTTTTCTCCTTGACGGCGGGCCGGTTGTGGTGTATCCGTGGGGCGTTCAAAAAAGGCTTGAAATAGCTGATAACGCAAAGTGTTTTCGATGGAAGCGGCCCCGGCGTTTTCAACGTCGCCCCGGATTCGGGAATCCAGTTCAGGGCGGGCTCCGATCCGGGACCCATTTCCGGCGCGCAAGGCCCGGCAAACGGATTCCGGGTCAAGCGATCGTGTCGTAACACCCGATTTCCGTTTGAGGTCCTTCTGAGTCCTTCGCTTCACGCAAGGATCAACTCCGCGAAGAATCGAATCATGACGATCCGTTCAAAGGAAGAGATTCTTCGGCTGACGCCTCAGAATGACAACCTCCCGTTTTCATCCTGAACGAAGCGAAGGAAACTTTTCTGTCGCCGTCAACGAAGCGAGGGACGCCCCCGGTGTCGCAAACGAAACGGAGGACACCCCCCGGTCGGCGCAGACGAAATGCAGGACAATCATCCGTCATCGGAAGCGTAACGGAGACCCTCCCGGTCGGCAGAAACGAAACGGGGGAAGCTCCCCCGGCACCGTAAACGGAGAAATGCAAGACAACCCCGTTGTCGTAAACGAAGTGGAGGCCACTCGCCGGTCGGCAGAAACGAAACGGAGGAAGCTCCCCCCGGTGTCATCCTGAACGAAGTGAAGGATCTCTCTTTTCTTCACCCGGGAACCTTCGGAATGACAAAAGAATTTTTCACAGTGGAATAAAAGGAGACCCATGAAGAAAATCGCACCCTCCATTCTTTCCGCCGATTTCGGGCGCCTGGCCGAAGAGATCCAGGCCGTCGGGGAAGCCGGGGCGGACTGGATTCACATCGACATCATGGACGGCCATTTCGTCCCGAACCTCACCATCGGCCCCGCCGTCGTCAAGGCGCTGCGCAAAACGACGTCGCTGCCCTTCGACGTCCACCTGATGATCGAAGACCCGGACCGTTACCTGGACGCCTTCATCGATGCGGGGAGCGATTTTCTGACGGTCCACGTCGAGACGGCGACCCACCTCCACCGCACCGTCGCGGGCATCCGGGAAAAGGGCGTCCGGGCCGGCGTGTCCCTCAACCCGGCGACACCCGTTTCTCTCCTGGAGGAGATCCTGCCGGACTGCGACCTGGTCCTGGTCATGACCGTCAACCCCGGTTTCGGGGGACAGAAGTTCATTCCCTCCATGCTGCCGAAGATCCGGAAAATCCGCGGCATGATGTCGTCCCTGGAACGGCCGCCGATTCTGGAAGTGGACGGCGGCATCACCCTGGACAATATCCGCCAGGCCTCCCTGGCGGGGGCCGACGTCTTTGTCGCCGGGGCGGCGGTCTTCGGAAGCGGCGACTACGCGGGAACGATCCGGGCCATGAAGGGTAAACTGGAGGACAACGGCTAGAAGGAGCGGGACGGAAGGGATCCGCCGGGAAAAATCCACGTAAAAAGGGCGGGGCCGCAAAGCGGCTCCGCCCTTTCGTTTTACCGAATCCAAACGGGATTCAGGGATCTACTTCTTCGTGTAATCGTAAACGCCCTTCCCGGACTTCCGGCCCAGGCGTCCGGCCCGGACCAGTTTCTTTAGGAGCGGAGCCGGGCGGTACTTGTCGCCGAGTTCCTCGTTGAGGCCCTCGATGATGTGCAGCAGGGTGTCGTTCCCGATCAGGTCGGCCAGGGCCAGGGGGCCGATGGGATGATTGCAGCCCAGCATCATGGCCTTGTCGATGTCTTCCGGCGTGGCCAGGCCGTCGCCCAGGGTGAAGAACGCCTCGTTGATCATGGTGCACAGAACGCGGTTGACGACGAAGGCGGGGCCTTCCTTTACGATGACGCATTCCTTGCCGAGCTTCTCGCCCCAGGCCTTGGCGATGGCCAGGGTCTCCTCCGAGGTCTCGTAAGCCATGATCAGTTCCATGAGCTTCATGACCGGAACGGGATTGAAGAAATGGGTCCCGATGAAGCGGTCCGGACGGTCCGTCAACGCGGCCATCTCGGTGATGCTGAGGCCGGAGGTATTGGTGAAGAACAGGCAGTGGGCCGGAACGACTTCCTGGAGTTCCTTGTAAACCTGCTTCTTGATGTTCAGGACTTCCACGACCACCTCGACGACGGCGTCGGCGTTGCCCGCCGCTTCCTTCAGATCGAGGGTCGGCTTGATCCGGGCCATGACGGCATCCATGTCCGCCTGGGTTCTCTTGCCCTTTTCCACTTCCCGGCTCAGGTTCTTCCGGATGGTGTTCATCCCGTTATCGATAAACCGCTGTTCGATGTCCCGCATGGTCACCTGGAATCCCGCCTGGGCACAGACCTGCGCGATCCCGCTTCCCATGAGACCGGCACCCAACACGCATACATTCTTAATCTCCATTTCCATACTCCTTCCTGTCAATATTTTGGATTTTCACTCTCGATGTAACCGTAAAAAGAAAGTCGCGAAGAGTTCCCCTGCAAAGAGATTCTTCGTCGCTGACGCTCCTCAGAATGACAACCAGGGGAGCGCGGCATCCTCGGAACGACAACCAGGGGAGCGTTGCGCCCTCGGAATGACGACACTCCTTTATCGCCCTGAACATTACCCTTTTGTCGTCCTGAACATTACCCTTTTGTCATCCTGAACGAAGTGAAGGATCGCTTCCAGGAGGTACCCCCAAGCGGCACGTCCTTCACCGGCTGGTCACCCCGGGGAACGCAAAGGGACTCCCTGCAAAGAGATTCTTCGTCGCTGACGCTCCTCAGAATGACAACCAGGGGAACGCGGCGTCCTCAGAATGACAACCAGAGGAGCGCTGCGTCCCGGAACGACAACCACAGGGAGCAGGGACATGCCGGAATGATCCTCTTCTTCGCTTCGCCCGGAACGGCCTCGGACAGTCTATCGCGATGCAGTGCCCGGTAAGTAGCAGAAAGCAAAGAGGGAAGTCAATTCTTTTTTTGCCGCTTTCCCCGGCGGCCCGTCCGGCTTCGCTACTTCCCGGAACAGATGGACACCAGGAGACGTTCGATCAGGAGACGTTCGTCACGTCCCGTCGATTTAAGGGAAAGATCGATCTGCACCAGCCGGTCGAGGTGCGCAAGGAGTTCCTCTTCGGTGAAGCGCCGGGAGTTTTTCAAGGCCTGGTAGACGGCATAGGGGTGCTGACCGGCAAGGCCCAGATCCTTTTTCCCCCCGCCTGCGGCCATGTCTTTCAGCAGCGGGTGAATCTTCCTCTGGAATTCGCCGTACTCCGTATCGGCCCGGAGACCCTTGAGAACACCGGAGCGGATCAGCAGCTTTGCCTGGAGCAGATGGCGGATTTCCCGGCCGATCATGGCGAGAATCATCAGGTAGGGCACCCCCTGGAGGATCAACTCCCGGAGCACATCGAGGCCGGCGGACAGGTTCTTCTCCGTCATGGCCGCAACGAGCTGGAACACCGTGTCCTCCCGGGATTTTCCGACCACCGCCTCGACATCCGCCTCGTCGATCGTCGATTTCTCCCCGGCAAAAACGATCAGTTTTTCGACGGCCTGAACGGATTCCCGCAGCTGGAAACCCGTCCTTTCCCCCAGGGCGTCCCAGGCGCCGGAGGTCATTCTCTTCCCCCCTTCCGAGAGCATTCCCCTCACCTGCTCCATCAGGCGCCCCTTCTGCTTCGCCTCCGCCTTGACTTTCGGAAAGTGGAGGACCACCCCCAGCTCGGAAATCACCCTGAAAAGTTTTTTCCGCCGGTCGACGGCTTCGGCAACCAGGATCAGGTGATTCTCCGGCGGCAGCCGGTGACGCAGCAACGCCTCCAGGCGGGGTTCATCCTCCCGCCCGGCCGCCTTGATTTTCTCCCGTTCCTCGGTGCACAGCTCGATGGCGCGGGGAAGCCAGGTTTCCCGGTCGTCTTTTCCCTCCCCTTCCAACAGGCGGGTCCAGTCCTTGTCACGGATGGTCTTCCATCCGCCGTCCCGGAGGTCCTCCAGCTTCCAGCCCGCCATGTCCAGGAAGGTCATGAAGGAAACGGCCGCCTTACGCGGATTCTTGTCCAGATGCTCCCGGACACTCTTGATGAGATGGGAGGCGGTTTCCCTGGAATGAAACAGGTGGGTGTCGCGGACCACGACCAGCTTCCTGCCGGAAAGCAGGGGGGGAACGACCAGGGCGGAGCAGATGCGCTCCGTTTCGTCCGGCCCGCCGCTCAGGACAAACAGGTTCAACTCCCGGTCCGCCTCGGGAACAACGGCCGCGACGATTTCTTCCAGGGCTTCCCGAACCAGGTATTCCTCTTCACCGTAAAGGAGATAAACGGGTTGGATTCTACCCTTCCTGACGTCTTCAAGCGCTCGCCGGTAATCCGCGTCGGATGGTTCAGGATACATGGAATTGAATTCTCTCCCTCTACCGGCTCCCCGTTTCAGCCGCTTCCGGGCGGAAGCCGGATCGGCACGGAAAGCGGATGGAAAGACCCGGGCCGGGTGCTACATGATCACGAATCTCTGGATATGTTTCACCGCTTCATCCGGATCGTCGATGATCGTGAATAGATCGAGGTCTTCCCTGGAAATCATGTCCTCTTTCAACATGGTGTTTTTCAGCCAGTTGATCAGGCCCCGCCAGTAATCGCCCCCCATGAGGATGACGGGAAACCCCTTGATGCGCCTGGTCTGGATCAGGGTCAGGGCCTCGAACAGCTCGTCCATCGTCCCGAAACCGCCCGGCAGAATGACGTAGGCCACGGCATACTTGACGAACATCACCTTGCGGATGAAAAAGTAGTGGTAATTGATGGACACATTTGCGTAGGGATTCGGTTTTTGTTCATACGGAAGCTGGATATTCATCCCGACGGATGTCCCGCCCGCCTCGGCGGCGCCCCGGTTACCCGCCTCCATGATGCCGGGGCCGCCCCCCGTGATCACGCTGAACCCCCCTTCCACGAGTTTCCGGGCAAGGTCCTGGGCCTTGTCGTAATAGGGATCGCCCGGTTTTACCCGGGCGGAACCGAAAATCGTGACGGCCCGTTTTACCCGGGAAAGCGTGTCGATGGCGTCGACAAACTCCGCCATGATCCGGAATATCCGCCATGATTCCGCCGGCGTCAGGGCATCGATCAGATATTGTCTGTCCTCCAAGGTGGCCTCCTTTCTGTCGGCACGGCTGCACTTCGTCAAACGTTGCCGCACGGCATGACAAAACGGTCCCGCCCTGCTGGATGACGGCCTTCTCTGTCCCCCTCCCGTCCGGCAACACTGCAAACCACCACAACGCTACCCGGCCAAGGAGCCGGTGTAGCTGCATATTTCCCGGTTGATCGAAGAATCTCTAGTTGTTTCTTCTTCTCTGGACCTTTGCCAGTCTTCTGCGGGCTTCGATGGTCTTTCTCTTCTTCTTCACGGAAGGCTTTTCATAGGCCCGGCGAACCTTCAATTCCTTGAACAGACCGCTTTTGGAGAGCTTGTTCTTGAGAATTTTCAGGGCCTTCTCCACATCGTTGTCGAATACTTTAACTTCCAAGATCGTTCTTCCTTTCTACTTTTTAATATGGACCTGTCTTCGTTTCGGTTCGCCCCCGTACCGAAAAGACCGTTTCCGTCGAATCCTGCCGCCGCCTCGAAACGGCACCGCAGGACAATCCTCTTGTCTATATGTCCCGATGGTACTCCTGGATCGTCTTGACCGACCAGTCTCCCGTCTTCACCGCCTTGATGGCGTTGACCGCCGCCTGGGCACCCGAAAGGGTCGTCACCAGGGGAACGCTGTGAAAGACCGCCGTCGACCGGATCACCGCCGTGTCCTCGCGGGTTTTCTTTCCGCTGGAGGTGTTGATGATCATGGCGATCTCACGGTTCTTCATCAGGTCGATGACGTTCGGCCGGCCCTCGTAGATCTTGGGCAGAACCGTCACGGTGATATCGTTGTTCTTGAGAACCGCCGCCGTGCCGCCGGTCGCGACGATGGTAAACCCGAGATGCTCCAGTTCCTTGGCGAGAAACACGATCTGCCTTTTATCCTTGTTGTTCACGCTGAGGAAGATCTTGCCGGATGCCGGCAGAATCGTCCCCGCCGCAATCTGCGATTTGGCAAACGCCATGCCGAAAGTGGAATCGATCCCCATCACTTCGCCGGTGGACTTCATTTCCGGCCCCAGGATCGCATCGACACCCGGGAACCGCGAGAAGGGAAAAACCGATTCCTTCACCGCCACATGGGGCACCTCCACCTCCCGCGTAAAGCCCAGTTCCTTCAGGGTTTTGCCCGCCATGACCTTGGTGGCCAGGTTGGCCAGGGGAACCCCCGTCACCTTGCTGACGAAGGGAATGGTCCGGGAGGCCCGGGGATTCACTTCCAGCACGTAGATGATGTCGTTGCGGATGGCGTACTGGATGTTCATCAGGCCCTTCACCTGGAGTTCCCGCGCCAGGGCGTAGGTGTTCTCCTTGATGACGCTGACCAGCTTGGCATCCAGGGTATAGGGCGGCATGACGGAGGCGCTGTCCCCCGAGTGAATGCCCGCTTCCTCGATATGTTCCATCAGGCCGCCGATGACCGTCGTCTCGCCGTCGGATATGGCGTCCACATCGATCTCGATGGCATCCTCGAGGAACTTGTCGATCAGGATCGGATGCTCCGGGGACACGCGTATGGCCTTTTTCATGAACTCTTCCAGGCCCTCGTCGTCGTAGACGATTTCCATGGCCCTTCCCCCCAGCACGTAGGAGGGACGGACGATGACGGGATACCCGATCTTGTTGGCCACTTTCTCCGCCTCGGCGAAAGACCGGGCCGTTCCGTTTTCCGGCTGGATCAGGTTCAGCTTCTTGAGGAGCACCTGGAACCGCTTCCGGTCTTCCGCCCGGTCGATGCTGTCCGGAGTGGTGCCCCAGATCGGGACACCGGCCTTTTCCAGGGGCACGGCCAGGTTCAGGGGGGTCTGCCCGCCGAACTGGACCACCACCCCCGCGGGTTTCTCCAGCTTGATGACGTTCAGGACGTCTTCCCGGGTCAGGGGCTCGAAGTAGAGCTTGTCCGACGTATCGTAGTCGGTGCTGACCGTCTCCGGGTTGCTGTTGATCATGATGCTCTCGTAACCCAACTCCCGCAGGGCCAGGGAGGCGTGGACACAGCAGTAGTCGAACTCGATCCCCTGTCCGATGCGGTTCGGCCCGCCTCCCAGGATCAGCACCTTGGGTTTTTCGCTGCGAACGCTCTCCTCGACGGACTCATAGGAGGAGTAGTAATAGGGTTTCTCCGCCCGGAACTCCCCGGCGCAGGTATCGACGAGCTTATAGACGGGGTGGATGCCCTTCTTCTTCCTCATGTCCTCGACGACCGTCTCCACCGTGCCCAGGATGTGGGCCAGCTGGACGTCTGAGAACCCGAATTCCTTCGCCTTGCGCAGCAGATCGGCGGGAAAATCCTTCTTCCAGGCGTTGAGATCCCGCTTCGTTCCCTGGAAGCGGAAGCCTCTCAGCTCGACCTCCAGGTCGAAGATCTCCTTCATGTTGAAGAGGAACCACCGGTCAATCCGGCTTAAATCATAAATCTCGTCCAAGGACATGCCCGCCTGGAAGGCATAGCGGATGTAGAAGAACCGCTCCGCGTTGGGGACGCGGAGTTTCTCCCGGATTCGCTCCAGTCCGTCCTCGCGCTGGATGAGCGTATCCTTGCCGTCGGCGCCGAAACCGAAACGGCTGGTCTCCAGGGAGCGGAGGCCCTTCTGAAAAGCCTCCTTGAAGGTTCTGCCGATGGACATGGCCTCTCCGACGGCCTTCATGGACGTGTTGAGCGTCGGATCCGCCAGCGGAAATTTTTCGAAGGTGAACCGGGAAATTTTAAATACGCAATAGTCGACGGTCGGTTCGTAAAGACACGTGGTCCTTCCCGTGATGTCGTTGCGCACCTCGTCGAGGGTGTACCCGACGGCAAGTTTCGTCGCCACCCGGGCGATGGGGAATCCCGTCGCCTTGGAAGCGAGGGCCGAACTGCGGGACAGGCGGGGATTGACCTCGATGATCACGATCTTCCCGTTCTCGGGGTTCTGGCCGAACTGGATATTGACGCCCCCTCCCGTAATGTCGATCTTCCGGATGATCTTGCGGCAGAAATCGGTGAACTGCCTGTATTCCTTCGCCGTCAGGGTCTGCGCCGGGGCGACGACGGCGCTGTCTCCCGTGTGGACCCCCATGGGATCGATGTTCTCCATGGACGTGATGATGATGACGTTGTCGGCACAGTCCCGCATGACCTCGAATTCGATCTCCTTCCAGCCGAGAACGGACTGTTCGACAAGAAGCTGCCCCACGGGGCTGTACTCGATTCCCTTGGCGATGAACGCCTCGAGTTCTTCCTTGTTGTAGGCGATGGAGCCGCCCGTTCCGCCCAGGGTGAAGGCAGGCCGCAGGATCAGGGGGAAACCGATCCGAAGCCCGATTTCCATGCCCTCCTCCAGGGTGGTGGCGATTCCGCTTTCGGGAAGGCTGATGCCGATCTCCTGCATGGCCTTCTTGAACAGATCCCGGTCCTCCGCCCGGGCGATCGCCTCGGCGCCGGCTCCCAGGACCTCGACATGGTACTTCTCAAACACACCGGCCCGGGCCAGAAACACCGCCGTATTCAGCGCCGTCTGACCGCCCAGGGTGGGAAGAATCGCGTCGGGTCTTTCCCGCTCGATGATTTTTTCGACCATGGCCGGTGTAATCGGCTCGATATAGGTGCGGTCGGCCATTCCCGGGTCCGTCATGATCGTCGCCGGGTTGCTGTTGACCAGGATAACGTAGTAGCCTTCCTCTTTCAGGGCCTTGCAGGCCTGTGAGCCCGAATAGTCGAATTCGCAGGCCTGGCCGATGACGATGGGCCCCGAACCGATTATCAATATTTTCTTCAAATCTTCCCGCTTCGGCATATTTCTCGATCCCGCTTCTGATTATTTTAAAATCGCAAAAAATTGGTTTGGGTCATTTCTCCATGCTCCGTACGAACCGGCCGAACACGGCGTTCGGTCCGCCTTCCTCATCCGGCAGGGGGATGAACTGGACCCCCAGGATACCGCACTCGTCGGAAGCGATTCCCTCGACGGTGCCGTCATTGACATTGACGTGGGAAACGCGCAGCCCCTTCTCCAGATCCGCCGTCTCGGACATGACAAAACTGTGGCTCTGTGCCGTAATGGCCACCGAGTTCCCCTCGATATCCCGGACCGCATAATTGCCGCCGTGATGCCCCACCTTCATCCGGGTCACGGCCCCGCCCGCGGCGAGACAGATGAGTTGCGCCCCCAGGGATATCCCCAGGATGGGCACCCGCCCGATAGCCTTCCCGATTTCGGAAACGAGGGACTTCGCCCGGTTCGGGTCTCCGGGGCCGCTGGAAATGACCAGTCCCTGGGGATTGAGCGCCCGGACTTCATCCCAGGAAAGGTCGGGCGACATTTCGACGACTTCGCAGCCGCAACGGCTCAACTGGTCGAGAGTGCTTCTCTTCACGCCCAGATCGTAGAGGGCGACCCGGTACCTGCCTTTGCCCGAAAAACTTCCCGGCTTCGCCCCGGTCGCTTTCATTCCGATTCCGGGTTCCTCCCAGGTTTTCAGCTTCTCCAGCAGAAGCCGCGCCGGCAAGGCGGCGGAACCGATGATCCCCTTCATTTCCCCATGATCCCGGATGTAAAGGGACAGGGCGCGGGTATCGACCTTCTCCATGCCGATGGTGCCACCGTCCTGCAGCCTCTTTTCGAGGGCCTCCGTCGCCCGCCAGTTGCTGACGATCCGGCTCTTTTCCTTGACGATAAGCGCCCCGGTCTGGATCGAACCGGACTCGGAATCCTCCTCGTTCACCCCGTAGTTCCCGATCAGGGGATAGGTCATGTTGAGCAAACAGCCCGCATTGTCCGGATCCGTCAGGATTTCCTGGTAACCGACGACCCGGTGATCATCGTGGACCCAACCGCATACCTCGCCCTCCGCTCCGAAGGACACACCCCGGAAAACCGCACCGTCTTCCAGCACCAATATCATATCCATGTTAATCCGTTCTCCACATCATAAAAGTTCTCCGTGACCGCAAAAAGCCGGAACCGCACACCGGAGGATTGGACCGAGCCTCCCCCTTTCCAACGGGGAATATTCCTTACACCGGTCCCTGAAATGCACGTTAGAATAAATAGAGAAGGAAAGCCGGCGGGTTAGCGGTACAAAAATTTCTGACTCAGTCAAGGAACCGTCGGGTTGAAACAAAAAAAGGGCAGTACGGCCTTGTTTTTTATGACGCGCCGCAAACCACCCTTTTCAATGCCTGTTAGACCACGCTCCTTACTTTATCAGAAACTTTTCTCAAAATCACAAAGAAGGATTCTTGTTACTTTCCGGAAACCGGCCGCGAAGGCCGCTTCTGAATGACACCACCGGAACATTGAGATGCCTGGTATGAAATCCTCACCCAAAGAGGGTTCTTCTATAATCGATCTTCATGAAAAGTGCAACTAAAAAATGATGCAATTCCCCCCGGATGGAGGTACCCGACCAGCCGTAACCCGTTTACCGGACGGAGAGCACGGTTTTCGACCCCGCCGGCGGATTCCCAACTCGACGGCCGCGAAAAAAGCCAGGGATGCGGTCCGACGGAAGCACCGGAGACGAAAAATCCCTTATCATATCAGATTCTTCCCGGGAGGTTATCCGAGAACGCGGCGAAGGGTTCGGAAGGGAAGCGGTCGCCTTGAATCCTGCCGTCCAGGTTCCAGGCCGGATTGCGGTATTTCGTCTCCAGGAGACGGTTCTTCAGGGCGTCCTCTTCGGGAGTCAACTCCTTTGCGGCGAAACGGACATTCCAGGACGTTTCAAAGGCCCGCTGCACAATTCCGCTGAACGGCTCCGGCCTGATCGCCTCTCCCGTTTCTCCACGAACGGATGTGACGGCTTCGCTTAGATGACTGCAAAGCTCCGCTTGCCGCCCTTCGGAAGGCAGAATGAACCGGCAGCTCTTTTCGGCGTCGAAATCAAGGAGGATCGATCCGTGCTGAAGAAAACAGCCCCGGGATCTGACCTGGGCGGAACCGCATATTTTCCTGCCCCGGGAAAGCAATTCAAAAGGAGCGGGAAAGGCAAAACAGATGGCGCTCATCCCCCTCTCCTCCCCATGGCGGCACTCCCTGGCCATGGTTACCTCGATTCCCAGTTCGGCAAAAGCCCGGATCAGGCAGGAACAGACCGCCCGGTAATTTTCAACGAGGTTGCCGGAGAAAAAAGGGGAACCTTCCCGGGAAACGACGGCATAAGTCAGTTCGCAGTCATGCAGAACGGCTTTCCCCCCCGTGGGGCGGCGAACGACATCCATACCGTCACGGCGGCAATGATGAAGATTGATTTCGGTTGCCGTGCTCTGGAAGTAGCCAATGGACAGGGCGGGCTTTTCCCAGCCGTAAAAGCGGAGGGTCGGCGGACCGCCGCGTTCCTGAAGGGAACGGAACAGGGCTTCATCCGTGGCCATGTTTTCAAAGGCATCGAAAATTTGAAAGGGAAGAACGCGCCAGTTTTCCAAAAGCGGTCAGTCCACCTCGCCTTCCTGGAGGACGAAGTCGTGATACCCCTTGGCATCGAGCAGATCATCCAGTTCATCCAGATCCTTCATCTCCACGACGATCAACCAGCCCGTATCCTGGGGATCACTGTTGATAATCCCCACGTCGTCATCGATGTCTTCATTGACCGTCACCACATCCCCGCTGACAGGGGAGATCAACTCGGCGACTGATTTTTCGGCCGACTCGATGGTGCCGAAAGGCTCGTCCCTCTCGATTTCAGATTCGATCTCGGGAAGTTCCACGGAAAGGACCTCCCCCAATTTTTCCTGGGCATAGTCCGTAATTCCGATCGTGGCAAAATCCCCGTCCACTCTGACCCAGACGTGCTCACGACTGTAAAGAAGATCATCCGAAAATACTGGCATAATAATCACTTCCTATTAGAATTAATAAAACCCATGCCGGAGCACGGGGAGTAACGCATCACCTGTCATGCCAAGACGGTTAATTCCTTGGGCATTTTCGTTAATATTTCCGCTTTTCCGGAGGTCACCCGGATCGTGTCCTCGATCCGGATCCCCCATTTTCCGGGCAGGTAAATCCCCGGTTCGATCGTGACCACCATTCCCTTTTCAAGGCGCCGCTCCGATTTCACGGATATCGCGGGAACTTCGTGGATCTCCAGGCCGACCCCATGGCCCGTGCCATGGCCGAAGTGATCGCCCCAGCCCTCCTTCGAAATGATTTCCCTGGCGACCCGATCGACTTCCTTGCAGGGGCGGCCGTCGACGGCGGCCTCAATTGCCCGGTCGTGGGCCTCTTTCACAAGCCCATACACCGCTTTTAAAGCGGATTCAACCCTTCCGATAAAAAAAGTGCAGGTTTCATCGGAACGATATCCGTTATACACGGCGCCGTAGTCGATCACCAAGGCATCCCCCGCCGCGAGTTTTCTCGATCCCGGCCTGGCATGGGGCAAAGCGGCGTTGGGACCCGAGGCGACGATGGTATCGAAGGAAACCCCTTCGGCCCCCTCTTTCCTCATCCTGTATTCCAGTTCGAGGGCGATATCCCGTTCGCAAATCCCGGGTTTGATGATGGGGAGAATGGATTGGAGCGCACCGGCGGCAATATCCGCGGCTTTCCGGATGCAGGCGATTTCACGGTTGCTTTTACGAGCCCGCAGGAAATCGATTTCCGAGGACAGGGGCTTGAATTTCACCCGCCTGTTCCTCGCTTTCAGCAGGCGATGCAGCTGCACGCTGAGGACCGCCTCCTCGAAGCCGACAACGCGCGCCTGCAGATCGGCCAGGAGGGAGGTGAGCGTTTCCACCTTGTCGGTCATCCGGACCAATTCCAGGCCTCGGGTCTCACCCTTCGCCTGGGTCACGTAGCGGCCGTCGACAAGCAGGCGGGGCCGCTCGTCCGGACCGATGAGTAAAATTCCGTCACTGCCGGAAAAACCCGTCATATAACGAATATTGTTCAGATCAAAGAACAGAAAAGCATCGATGCCCCACTGTCCGAACCGGGAAAGGAGCCGTTCGATACGAGCCGAAGAACGCCTTGGGGTCATGAAGCCGCGCTCCGCATTCGGATCACCTGTGTCAGCCATCTTTCCAATTCAGAAACAACGGCCGCATTCGCCCCGGCCAGGGCCGGACGAACCGTCGCGGATCCCGGACCGGCCCCGTCCATCGTCAAGAGTTGATCAACCTCCGTCAATTTCATGAACGCCAGTTCGTTTCCCGGTTCTTTCTCGAGAATGGCCGTCAGGACATTTCTGGCCAGAGCCGGATGACCTTGCCGGATATAAAGGTCGGCCAACGTAACCGTGTAGAATTCCGGATAAATATCATCCGCGTTTTCCCCTTCCGTTGCGTCGTCCATCCCGCCTGCAGCAAAGACATCGGCCTGCGGTCGTTTCTCATCGGGCAGGATCGTTGAAAGCAAGGCATTGTATTTACTCAGAAAGTTATCCGCCTCCGCATTCAGTCCCGACTTCCGGCACAGCTCCCCCAAACGGAGATAGACGAGAGATAACCGACCGATTTTTTCATCGATTTCCTTCAGAAGGTCGCGAAGCCTGTCCAGTTTGCCCATGCGAAGCAACCCCTGGGAGAGGATGATTGTCGCCTCCACGTCGTCCGGCACGCGGACCAGCCTTGCCTCGGCCATCCCCACGGCGTCACCGAAACGATTCTCATCCAGAAAGGCCTGGGCCCGTTTTGCGTCAAAAACGGTTTCCTGCGTTCCTTGATTGTTCATAGGGCCTGTATCTGCTTATTTTCCTTGAATAATCATTATAATTCACTGGGATTTCGGAAAGCTAGCATAGGGTCCGGGGCGTGTCAAGAAGGAAAAACAAGGGATTCTCTATTTTTCTCCATGAATATTGGTCATTTAAAAGGTCCTTTTTTTTCAGCCGGGCATCGGCGTCAAAAACGCCCAGAAATCAGTGAAGTTCGTCACAAAAACGGGGAATAAATCTTGACAGGGTTTTCTCTCAACATTAGGGTTGTAGCGAAATCTTTTATCTACGGGGGTTTTTCATAATCCGCGGACCGGGGAAAAACAAAGGTCCGTTCACATTCTCCCCGAAGCAGACGGCAACAGGCCGGTATTCGCGTCAAGATGTATAAAGGCTGTATCATCTTGTTTTCGGCACGAGATTTGCTGACGATCTAATCTTGGATACATTGGATAAACCAGGGTGTCTTTGTTGCGTTCGCCGGCACAACCTGCTGTTGGACGGGGAGCGGTTGCTGTTCAGGAAATTGAACTTCGGAACAATCAGGTTTAGAGGCTCCGGCATGAGGATCATAGGAAAGAGGAGAGGATTTTCCCTCGTCGAATTGATGATCGTCATCGCCCTGATCGGCATCTTATCCAGCATCGCGATTCCCTCGTGGAACCGGTACCGCCAGAACGCCGACCTGAAGACGGCGGCCCGGGGAATCGCGGGGGACGTCTTCAATATGAAACAGCGGGCGGTTTCGGAACAGACCCGTTACCGGATCATCTTCGAGTTGGCAAACCACCGTTATCAACTCATCAAGGGCTCCACAGGAAATGATGTGATTCAGACGAGGGACCTTTCGGAGTACGGTCCCGGTATTACCCTGACGGGAACTACTTTCCCCAATGACACCGTTAAAGCCACCGTTAATTTTTTCACCAGGGGAACCACGGATTGGGGTACCGTCAGTCTGAAAAACTCCCGGGAATCAACCGCGACCGTCACTCTCAACCCGGTAGGAAGAACTCATGTTTCATTCAAAATGCAATAACCGGGGATTCACCCTGGTGGAAGTCGTGATCGCCCTCTTCATCACCACCGTGGCGGTGCTGTCCATTTTCGCCCTGATGTCCCCCGCCTGGCAAACGACATCCCGTTCCGACTTGATGGGCCGGGCGGCCAATATCCTTTATGACCGCCTGCAGCAGGAAGAAGCCCGGATCATGAATCCCTGCAACAAGGTTGTGGCAAGCACCACGGGACCGGTTTCCATCTACGCCAGTGGAGGTACGGCAGCCCAAGCGTCAGGGGATGTGGCGTTCAATGTAACCACCACGGTCGCCGCAGAGGCGGCCGATGTCTGGCGTGTAACCGTCCGGGTCGCCTGGCCCGGCCACGACGGCATTTCGGAGAGCCTCATCGTCACGAGGCAGGATGCTTACCGTTTCCCGGAGGGCTGTTCCATCCTATGAAAAGTCAAAGAGGGGTCACCCTGGTTGAATTGATTATCGCCATGGCTGTTACCACGCTTGTTCTGGGGTCAGTCTACCTGGCCGTCAATTCCACACAACGCCATTCGGCTGCGATTGAAGGAAAAGTCGTCGCCCAGCAGGATGTAAAAGCGGCACTCGATCTCATGGCACTGGAAATCTCCATGGCCTCCTACAATCCCGGCTTTGCCTCGGACATCTGGCGGACCGCCAATGACTGCAACACCGCCGGCGTAAATGAATACCGGGGCATTCAGGAGGCAACGGCCAATGCCCTGACCGTCGAAATGGACCTCGACGGGGACGGCGACACAACCGGGACCAACGAAAAAATCCGCTACAGCTACATTGCAACAGCGGATGGCGATCGTTATATCGCCAGGGCCGTCGGCTGCGGCGGCGGCTTCACGGCCTTTTTAGGTGACAAACTGGCAGACGGGCGTCCTCTCAACGTCCGGGTCGTCAACGGCGATTACAACCCGGTCATCCCGGTATTCCGTTATTTCAACGGATCCGGCACGGAAATACCGGTTGACGGAACGGCCGACGGTCTTCCCGCGAAAACGGCGGATATCCGGCGGATCGTCATCACCCTGGCCGTGGAAACGGAGCACATCGATCCGAACACGGGTCAACGAAAACGCCTAATCTATTCAATCAGCGTCATTCCGAGGAACCATGTCATCAGCCAATAAAAAAAATGTCCTTTGCTCCCAGCAGGGCGTCGCCCTCGTAACGGCCATCCTCGCCTGTGTCATCCTGTTCGCCCTGGCCATGCTGGTTCTCCATCTGTCCACCAGCGATCTCCGGGTGAGCAGCAAAACCGTGGGGCAAAAAAAGGCCCTGAACGCCGCCGAAGCCGGCATCCACCGCCTGATTCAGGATTTCGATCCGAACACTGCAACATGGGACCCGGCTGATACCGACAGCATATACGGCAAAAAAACCAATGTGGATGCGGACAACGATTCTGCTTCTTTCTATACGATCAGCGCCCCTGACCGGCCGTCATCGAAGATTTATTTTCTGCCGGTGGCCGGCTATGACATTTCGGGGGGAAAAGACTGGGGGCTGGCGAACTATCAGGTCATCGTCACGGGACGAAATGACAATTACGCTACTGAAATCAGCATTGAAGCCGGTATCGGATTCGGACCTGTAAAAAGAGACACCGTTTTGGAGTAGGAGGAAACCATGAAATCAGCGGTCAAAGTCATGCTGTGGACGCTCTGCCTGTTGCTTGCCGTAAACATTTCCGTCAGGGAAGCCCGGGCGGTGGATGATAACGACGGTCCCGCCGAAGAGGTCCTTTTCTCGGAATCCGTGAGTCCCGACGTGCTTTTGCTCATCGATCTGTCGGGCAGCATGAACTGGAGCGCCAGCGGCGGAACTCCGGACAGCACAAATCCAAGCCGGTTGACTATCGCCAAACAGGCGATTTTTTCCCTCTTAGACTACAACGGCGACGGCGTTATTAACAGTGCCGATTCCACCGGCCTCAACGTCCGCTTCGGATACATGCGGTTTTACGGGTGCTCCAGCAGCAGCGAAGAACAGTATGGGACCTTCCGTTACAGCTATGGCTGCAACACGCTCATTAACGGACTGGGATCCGGCACGCAGCTCGGCACCCCTTACAGCTACATCTACTGCAAAAGCAATACGGGGTGCACCGTCACCGACAACTGCAAAAGCGGCTGCGTGAACAGGGAAACCGCCTCCGGCGGAACTCCCCTGTCGGCGGCCCTGCACGAAGCCAAGCTGTACCTGGACTACCATAAGGAAAAGGACACGGCGGCAAGGGAATGCCGAAAAAAATACGTTCTCCTCATCAGTGACGGCGCCGACACCTATGCCTGCGGCGGCGACGGCGCCGAGTGCCAGACCGACAGCTACAAGCGCAGGAGAGAAGCCGTCCTCCGGGCGAAGGCCCTGAAAGACGCCGGTTACCGGGTTTTCGTCATCGGCCTGGGTTCGGATATGCCCAGCTACCTGAAGAACACCCTGAACTGGATGGCCTATTACGGCGGAACGGATAACGCCGACGATCCCAACGTGATCGCAACGGATTCTTCCGGGAACCCGATACTGCTCGATGTTTCCGGTCTCTCAAGCTGTAAAACGGAAACCAGCCTTCTCGCGGAAACCTGTTACAGCGACGGTACCGGCGTCACAATTAAGTGGCGTGCCCCAAGTAACGATCCGGGTTACAAAAACATCAGCGGCTACGCTTTCATGGCCGGCACCACGGAAGACCTGAGTAAAGCCCTGAAGGATGCGGTGAGCCAGATCGTCTCGGCCATTTACTCCTTTTCTCAGGCCTCCATCCAGGCCTCGCGAACGGAGGACGAGAATTTCCTCTACGAGGGCTCCTTCGAACCGACGGACAACGATTCCTTCTGGAAAGGACACCTGAAAAAATACCCCATCCTCTACGACGGAACGGTGGGACAAAAGACATGGGACGCCGGGGAGAAACTGGCCAAAACCAGCGCCGGCAGCCGGAATATCTACACGTACAAAGGCGGTGAAAGCGGTGCCCTGACGGAATTCACGACCAGCCGTATCACCCCGGCGGACCTGGGCATTACAGCGGGTACCGACGATGAAAAAAATGAAAGGCGCAATGAGATCATCGGTTTCATCCGGGGAGAATCGGCATACAATACCGAAATCGCAAACATAGAAGGCACAGGCTATATTTACAAGCTGGGCGACGTTTTCCGGACAACCCCCATCACCGTCGGAACCCCTTCCGTTTTCTACGCTGACAATCGGGATACGGGCAATGCCTTCGCCACGCATCGAGCAAACCACGTGCGAACATCCGAGAATCAGAAACGCGTAGTCACCGTCGGGAGCAATAACGGACAATTCCACGCCTTCCACACCTACAGCGGCAATGAGGCGTGGAGTTTTGTTCCCCCCAACCTGATGTCGAAATTATATCTCATCGCCCACAAGGCCCATCCGACCGCACTGACCCACCATTACTTTATCGACGGCCCCCTTTCCGGCGCCGACGTGTGGATGGGAAGCGGAGACGGTAAGGAGAAGAATGCGGCCGACTGGAAAACGATCCTCGTCTTCGGCGAAGGCCGGGGAGCCGTCAATTACGGCTGGAGTTCCTCGCCGAGTTGCGACGCAGGAATCAACCCGACCTACGATGAATCAGGAACGGTTAAATACAAATATTACTGCGGCTACCATGCCCTGAATGTAACCGATTCCCCGTCCACACCAACCTACCTGTGGAACGTCAATTTTACAAATGAAGCCAGGGCGGCCCAGGCTCCCTACTTCGGTGATCCCTGGAGCAAAATGCAGTTGGGGCGGATCAGAATCAATGTTGATGGTGTGGACACGGAAAAGTGGGTGGGATTCGTCGGCGGCGGCTACAATGCCACAGATTTAAAGAACGGTTCCGACAAGCGGGGTAAAGGCTTCTTCGTTGTTGATTTGAGTACCGGTCAGGTTCTCTGGAGCTTCACCAACGGATCGACCAACACATCAACCTCTCATGCGGACATGGATTACAGCCTTCCCGCGGGACCCGCGATCATCGACACGGACAACGACGGGTTCATCGATGCCGCTTACATCGGCGATCTGGGCGGAAACGTCTGGCGTTTTAAATTCTGCCGGAATGCGGATATGTCCTCCTCGTCTTCTTGCGGCATCTCGAACTGGAGCGCCAATCTGTTTTACGATTCCTCAACGGGCGCCATACGACCGATTTTCACCATCCCGTCCGCCGCCAAGGATAAGAAAGGCAATCTCTGGATCTACTGGGGTACGGGGGACAAGATCAATCCCACGGAACCCAGCGCGCAGGAACATTTTTACGGGGTTAAGGATCTTGACCGAAACGCAACTTATACATTAAGCGATATCGAAAACCTTTCATCCGATACACAGACATACAGCGATGCTCTTGGCAAGGTCGGCTATCGGATCCAGCTTAACGGGCAGGGAGAAAAGGTACTGGCCGACCCGGTTGTATTCGGCGGGGTGGTTTATTTCACGACCTACCGTCCGCCGGATGCGAGCAATCTTTGCCTGCAAGCGGGATCAGCGTACCTCTACGGCATCAAGTATACAACGGGAGCGGGCGCCCTTGAAAGCGGCCGCAGTATGTTTCTTGGCGCCGGTATTTCCTCCTCACCGATCATTTCCGTCGGTCCCGACGGCAAGAGGCTTTACGTGACCGTAAGCGGCGGGGCCGGCATATCGGGACAGACCATCAAGGTGTCCCATACGCCTGCGGGACGCGCCAACATGACCAATATGATTTACTGGAAAGACAAGCGGATAGAAACGAATTAATAGCACGGCCATGAGACTGTGTCGCAATGTCATTCTGAGCCGTCAGGCGAAGAATCTCGTTTTTTTAACATCTTGTTATGATTCAATTCTTCACGGAGTTTGTCCTTGAGCGAAGCGAAGGATTCAGAATGACCTCAAACGTCAATCGGGTATTACGACACAGCCTCTGTCCAGGGAGAGAAAAAAAGGGATTTTGAAAAAGGTTTCAGAAAAATCGGCAAAATCTTTCAAAGCGCCCTTTATTTTGACGGTCGTGGTTGCCGTCTTGATCGTCGCGCTTTTTTTGTACTCTCCTGTGAAGAAATCCAAGGACGGTGAAGAGGCGTCCCGCGTGCCATCGGCGGCGGTATCCGAACGGCAGGATAGTGAGGATTTGAAAGGCGGGGCCATGATTCAATCGGTACGCCTTCAGCCTGTCCTTCCCACGAGGCTGGACAGCCTTCGGGCCGAAGTCGTCCCCATACCCCGTGAATCCGGCCCTTTGAAATATGTCTACGAATGGCGTGTCAACGAACAGGTCATCGCAGAGGCAACCGGCGACACACTCGACCTGTCCCCCTTCAAAAAACGGGATCTCGTTTCCGTCACCGTCACGCCCTACCAGGAAGACACGGCCGGGTATCCCGTAAGGGGACCGATCGTTGCCATTCAAAGCATTCCTCCTTCCCTGGAAATGAAGGTTATCCGCAAAACGGCCAAAATCGGTGAACCTTGCGGCTTTCAGCTCATCAGCGATCATCCGGACAGCGAAACGGTTACTTTCAGCCTGGAAGAACCCAAAGTCGGCGGCATGGCAATCGACGGGAAAACGGGCAAAGTGACTTGGATCATCGGGCCGGACCAGCAGGGAATCGTCCGTTTCGGAACGGCCGTCCAGGATACCGAAGGAACCCGTGTTACGAAGATTTTCGAGATCAGCCTGGATCAGCCGCCGCAAGCGGCATCTCCACCAACCCCTTAACCCCCTCTCTCCAGCAATATACTCACCCCGTCCGGTCGATTGATTTACCCCGGGAGGGGGTATGATTACGTCGGCAGGCAAATATTCAAAACGTCATGCCGGACTCGGAGACCATGTCGCAACACCCGACTTACTCAAGGTCATTCCGAGTCCTTCGCTTCGCTCCAGGATCAATTCCGCGAAGAATCGAATCATAACGGGATGTTAAAAAACGAGATCCTTCGCCTGACGGCTCAGAATGACATTACGACACAGTCTCTCGATCCGGCATCCAGTCAAATTTATTCTGAATTCCGTCTTTCGACGGAAGGACGGGAATTGAGTGATTCAATTGCCGAAGTAATAACATTAAGGAAAGGTATGACTTTTTCGCCGTCAGCGTTCCTTGAATGGGCCTGCCCAGTTGTCATTCTGAGCGAAGCGAAGAATCCCGCTTTTCAAAAACCGAGGCCTTTCGTCGTCGGTGCTCTTGAAAGGACCTGCACTCTGCCCGCCGGGCGCGTTTTTCATGTCCCTGCAGAAAGGTTCATGGTGTTAAAAAAAAGAGCGTTCGGAAAAACCGAACGCTCTTTTTCGGGGGTGGGCTTGATAAAGGGACTCTTAAACCCCTTTCACAATCCTCGGCGTCACGAAGATCAGAAGTTCTCTTTCCTGGGTCACATTGGATTCCGATTTGAATAACCAGCCCAATACCGGAATTCTAGACAGCCAGGGGACAGCCGTTGTGCTTTTGGTAACGTTTTGTTTCCTGATCCCCCCCACCACCAGGGTATCACCGTCACTGATCACCACCTTGGATTCGACGTTGCTCGCCACCAAAGGAGGATTCTCATTGTTTTTGTTGACCTTTTCCCAATCCGCCGCCTTATTCGTCGCAATCACCTTCAGCGATATTTTGCCTTCGGATGTAATCTTGGGCGTCACTTCCAGTTCCAGTTTTGCATCTTTCATTTCCACTTTCTGGACGCCGTCTTCATCGCGGGTGACATAGGGAATTTCCTCACCCTGGCCGATTTTGGCCTGTTCATTATCCAGCGTCGTTACTCTCGGCGATGAAATTATTTTTCCTTCCCCGCTTGTTTCAAGCGCTTCCAGCTTTGCCGAAAGAAGAAGGTTCGACGTTGCCACCACAACTCCCAATGTCGGATTCAGGGCGGATGAGGTCGAAGGTACATTCACGGCCACTCCCGCATTGTCCCACATGGGCGACCTCAGCGCGAATGTTGATGTGTTTCCCTCGACCGGGGCACTATTACTCCCTACGAACCCGATTTCCGAGCCTTTCCAGGCGCCTCCCCAAAGAACTCCCAACTCGCGGGATCCCGACCGGCTGACTTCGACAATCTTGGCCTCGATGGAAATCTGGGGCAACCGGCCGTCTTTTACGCGTTTCTCCTGATCGGCAATTTCCTGCGCATTTTGGCGCTTGATCCGGTCGATCGCCTCATCGGCCTTCGTTTTCTCTTCCTTCCGCATACGATCGATGGTCTTGACAATGAAAACATCGCCTTCCTTCACCTTGCCCAGCCCCTGCACGGCCAGAACCGTTTCGAAGGCCTCCTGCCAGGACACCTTCCTCAGCGTTAAGGTCACGTTTCCCCTGACATCGTCGCCGGAGGCGATACTGACACCGCCTTCCTCGGCCAGCAGACGAAGGACGCTCTTGATGTTCGCCTCCTGGAAATCGATCGTGATGAGGCGGCTGCGGTCAAGCAGTGGATCTTCGGCGGACCGGTTTGTCTTCGGCATGGCCGCCGTCGCCGCCCGATTCGCGGACGTGGCGCTGTTCCGCAGCCTCGCCGATGCCGCCGGACGATACCCCGCCTTTCCCGCAAGACCCGTCACGTTGAAATCGATCAGAATTTTGGGTCCTTCTTTACGCACCATGTAAGGAACCCGCTCCCGCAAGTCCATGGTCACATAACCCCATGGCTGACCGTCCTTGTCCTTCTGGGATGCGGATATCCGATAGAGATTATCCAGTTTACCCTCCCCGAGGGCTTGCCTCAAATCCTCGGGAATATAGGTGTTGGCCATGATCGCAACCACGCTCTGGGAATTCTTGCTTTCGATCATTGCGCCGGATTCCCTCGAAAAAGTCAGGATGACCCGTTCTTTGCCGGGAAGCTTTTCAAATGCGATGTCCTGAAGGTAGGCCGCCGCAATTTGCTCTTCCACAGCCCCCGTTCCCTGGGCGGTCACGGTGGTGCCGGGAGTAACCGCCGATGCCATGGAAACGGAAATTCCCGCCAGGAATAATGCCGCAAAAACGATGTGACATATTTTTCTCTTCATCATGGTGTATCCTCGATATCCTTATGCAACTTGATCGTAATATAGTTCGTTTTCCCTTTCCGATCGGCGGATTTCACGGCGACGATCACCCGGTCCGATTTTATGCTGGAGACACGGCCCTGATCGAGACCGATCAAGGTTCCTTCGAAGAGGGGATAAAATTTTTTCTCGCCATCCTCGACAATCGCCCTCCAGCCCTCCTCGTCATTACCCGAAATTCCCACCAGGTTGAATACGGAAAGATCCTGTTTCTGCAGGGGGGAAAGAGGCGGAGCGCCCTGGGGTCTTTTCTGCTTCGTGACGTCGGAAGCGGTATCGATAAACGGCCTGAAGGGATCTTTCTTCCCCGCTGTCCCCAAAACTGCGTCGCCGGTAGACACCAGATCCCCCTCCGCGGCATACAAGGGGGCGGCCGGGCACCATGCGGAGCACCCCATGATGAGAACCAGATAAAATACCAACAGCTTTCCGAATGAATTGTTTTTCCCGGGCATCGCCACTCCCTGTCTTTTCTTATTTGTCTTTGTCCAGAAACATGTACGTTTTAACGACACAGGACGTCGTAATCGCACCTTCCTTGGCCTTCGCATCCTTTTTGCTATCCATGGCCAAATTCTCGACATTGATGATTCTCGGTAATTTTGAAACCTTGTCGAAGAATTCGAGGGTATTCTGGAAAGAACCGATAATTTTCACCTTGATTGGAATATCGGTGTAAAACTTCTCGTCATCAGCAGCATTTTCACCTTCCCCGGGTTTCTTGTTTTTATCCTTGTCCTTCGTTTCGACTTTTTTCACCTGGGGCACAGGAACCGGTTCAAAAAGAAGAAACTCGATACCGGAATTCCGGCCCGCCAGGGATACGGATTCGAAGAGACCCGGTATTTCCATTTTATCCGGCAGCTTGGTCAGGGCAACCTGGAAAGTCCCCCTCAGATTCTTCAATTCCTGGAGGAACTTGGTCTTCTGGGACGCAATCTTTTCCTTCGTTTGGACGTCCTGCTTCAACTGAGTCAGCCTGCTGTCGAGGTCTCCTTTCTTTTCCAGGGCCGCCTGCAGGTAGAAGGCGTAATAAAAGTACGCCACCAGGGCACAGGCAATGAATAACAGGAACGCCTTCATGCGAGGCGAAAGCTTTTTGATATCTTCAACAGTGATCGCCATCATCTACCCCTTTTTAATGGCACAGTTTAATTTGAAAGACTGAACCTTGACCCCGGCGATTTCGTCCTGCCTGGATGAAACCAGATCGACGGAGCCGATGAACGGCAGAGACTCCAGACCTTTCATGAACGAGGCAACAACGATCGTGTTTCGGGCCTTTCCGTCGAGGGAAAGCGAATTGCCGGTCTGAACGACATTCTCCAGGAAGAGATCCTTTACCGGCACGGTTGAAGCCAGTTGATCAAGCATGGATACCGGGAAAGTGCGCCCCTGTTCCAGTTTCGCAATGACATTGATCTTGTTTTCAAGATTTTTTTTGTCGGCTTTCAGCTCTTCGATGTTTCCCACAATTTTTTTCAATTCCAGAAGCCGCTGTTCGTTCGCCTGGATATCGCTTTCCAGGAGGGCAATCCGCGCGACCATGGAGAAATGGAAGGCGGCAAGGCACGCAACGAAGGCAATGATGGAACCGGCGAAAAGCAGGATTTCTTTGGCCTGACTGGCCTTCTTTTCCGTTTCGTGATAGGGGAGCAGGTTGATTTTTATCATTTGTCACCCAATTTTCTCAAGGCTAAGCCGACACAGACTGCCGCGGAAGGTCCGATTCTCTCAACTTCTTCCGCCGTAAACTGCTTCTGGTTGTAACCGATTTTTTTGAACGGGTTCATGATCTCCGTCTCGATATTCAGGCGTTGCCTGAGATTGTCCGCAAGACCCGGAATATTCGCCGATCCGCCCGATAACAGGATCACCTTGATCTCGCTCCCGCCATAGGTGGAGCGGAAATAATCGATGGACCTTTCAATCTCCGAACAGATGGGATCCGCGGAAGCGAGAAGGTTATCACGGAAACGTTGCTTCTCCTCGGCGTCTCCTTCGGGCCCCTGGATCTTGAGCCGTTCGGCTTCTTCAAAGCTTGCCAATTCCATGCTTTGCTGGAGCCCTTCCGTGATGTGGTTGCCGCCCAGGGCGAAATCTCTTCTTAAAACCGATCCGCCGCTCCGGACAACATTGATATTGGTCATGCTCGCCCCGATGTTGACCAGTACGGCGACATCATCCCCCTCGAAATCGTAGTTCTCTTCGTACATGGTTTCCAGGGCGAATGAATCGACATCCATGATCGCTGCAGTCAAACCGGCGCTCTTGATCGCATCGGCGAAGCTGTCCACGATTTCGGTTTTGGCCGCCACCAGCATCACGTCCATCTGGGTCGGGTTAAATTCATTTTCCCCCAGAATCTGGAAATCGTAGCTGACATCCTCCATGCTGTCGAAGGGCAGATACTTTCCCGCCTCATCCTGAATCAACCCCCTCAATTCATCGGGTGTCATCGTCATGAAGGAGACCTTCTGGGAGATCACGGAATTGCCCGAAAGAGACGTCACCACATTCCTTCGCTTCGAACCGGAAAGCGCAAAAAGCTCTTTGATTTTAGCTGTCAGGATCTGTGGCTCCTCAAGGAGGCCGTCGCTGACGACCCCTTTGGGAAGAGGAATTTCATGGTAGCTGCGAAGGATGTATCCCTTTGCCGTCCCGTCTATCTCGGCCAGTTTCAGGGAACTCGATCCGATATCCAAACCCGCCAGTTGCTTTTTTGATGAAAACAAATCCTTGATACTGAAGTTGCCCATTGGATCACCGTTTAGTTGACTGAACGGACCTTAAACGTCAGACCTGCCCGACATTCGGTCGTCTCCGTTTTAACTTTCGGAATTCATTTTAATCTTGACGAAACAAATTTCGCTCCCCCTGCGATCAGCAAATTCAATGCCATACGCGTTGAAGACGAGCGAAGCCCTTTTGCGATTCTTCTATTTTGATATCCGGAAGACGACATCTCCCTGCTTCACCATGCCCAAATCGTTCCGTGCAATCATCTCGATATAGGACAGGTTTGACTGGAGCAGGTTAATCTCCTTCTTAAGGGATGCATTTTCATGAACGATGTTCTGATTTGCTTTCCGCAGATTCTGCAGCTGCTTCCGCATGACGTAGCTGTCCCACAGCCCTCGATTACCAAAAGTAATCATCAGACCGACGAACAAGACAAATATGATAATGTACCGGCCGAATTTCACAATGAACGGGTCCTTTCATCATGCATAAAAAGAGCTTTTTTACTTTGAGTGACCTGAATGGCGCCCCTCAGAAAAAGGGGCGCCTGGAGATGCTTGTTTGTCAAATACCTGACTCTTTAGCTTGTCAAATTATTGACTTTTTCTGTTTATATATCTCGTTTTTTTTGAGTGTGCAATAATAAATACTATGAATTCTTCACATTTTCGGGGGCGTCAAAAGCTGCTGCGGCTCTCCCAGCAGGAAAGCGCCTTCTTCAATCCATTTCTTCAATATATCCGCGATCTCCCGGGCTTTGAAGTAACTGGAGAGAGGGGCGGTGGCAATTTCTTGACCATTCAGCGTGATCACGCCGCTTCGCAAATCCTTGTAGCTCACTTCACCCAGGCTCTTGGCGTTCCCTTTTGGATAATCCATACTGTAATCATATACCTGCGTATAAATATCCTCGTCCTTCACCGCCGTGTAACGCGCCATTTCCTCATTTAAAACGGGAATGGGGATTCCGATTCCGACATAAAGGGAAACGCCGTAACCGAGAATGCTCGCCCCCACCAGCCATTCGGGGGTCATTTCCTTCAGATTGCCGATCGTGGCGATCGTTCCCGCCCCGGAGAGGGGGACACCATTGCCGCCCCGCGGCACATCCGGATTGTGCTGTGTTCCTTCCCAGGCGACAAATCCCTGGGCGCCGCCGAGAAAAATTCTCGTTCCGATACCGATCGTCTTGTAGAAAGGATCGTTGAAAAGTGGACTCAACTGGCCCGATGTGGCGTAATTGGCGTTGGCCATCTTCGGCCGGAGCATGCCCATATAGGTGTAAATCGTCTTGTCGGACATGTTGACGGCGCAGTTGTAGTTCTGATAGGCATTTCTGGGATTGAAAAGGATGGCATCCTTCAAATCTCCCAGGGTAATTTTTTTCTCGGCTTTTCTCGCCGGGTAACAATCCGTTCCGTATCCCTCCGCCCGGAGACGGATCACCTTGCCGCTCACGAGATCTTCGATGACATGACCGCCGCCATAATGGAATTCCCCCGGATAAACGCTGTTCAGGGGGTCTCCCTCGACCACCTCCGTAGCACCGATATAGCAGTCCACGGCGGCGATGCCGCCATAGGCGGGAACATCGTTCAACCAGATTCTGGAAGCCCGGATCCGGGGGGAGGTATGGCCGAAATTCAGGAACGCCCCGGACGAACACATGGGGCTGAAAGTCCCTGTCGTGACCACGTCGATCCGCCTGGCCGCATCGACATCGCCGTATTTTTCCACGACGTCGATCATTTCCTCCGCCGTCACCACAACCGCTTTTCCCTGTTTGATCTTTTCGTTGATTTCCCTGATCGTTTTCTGAACGACATTTTTTTTCATGGCATATGACCTCAAAACAAATGATGGAACAAAATTGGTTTTTGATAGCACAACTGCGTCAAATTATCCACAATCCTGATAAAATTCGTCACGGTTCCGGGAGGATGCAAAAGCGGTGCTGCATCTTCCCGGTGCTTCCACCGGAGAATCTTTTAACCCGTCGCAACCATCCGATCCTGCGCGGCGTTTGTACTGGGAAGCAGAGAAGGACCGGCAATGACCACCCACTTTACGAGTCCTTCAAGAACGTTGATCCAGGGATAAGACCGGCCGGAACAGCGGAAACGGTCAGGCCGAACGGGTATGGCCGAAACCGCCCGTTCCTCTTTCGGTCGTGTCCAGTTCCGGGCTTTCCTCCCAGAAACCGCTGCAGACCGGTTGAATGACCAGTTGGGCGATGCGGTCGCCCCGCTTTATTTCGAAAGGTTTTTTTCCGTGATTAATCAGAATGATCCCGATCTCTCCCCGATAATCCGCATCGATCGTTCCCGGCGCGTTCAGCACGGTCACACCGAATTCCATGGCAAGGCCGCTTCTTGGCCTGATCTGTGCTTCATATCCCTTGGGAAGAGAAACGGAAAATCCCGCGGATATTTTTTTCCATTCCCCGGGAAGAATCGTTTCGTTTTCCCGTACGGCGGCACGCACATCCATCCCGGAAGCATGAACCGTCATATACCGTGGCAGCTCAAGATCATCATGGCCGGGCATTTTCTTGACGGGGATACGGATTTCCCTGTTCACGTCTTGCTCCGCATTTCCTCGACAACCCCGGGAGAAACCCTGCCCACGGCCACCATCGACAGCCTATCCGGAACAAACATTTCCCCCGCCAGGCCATGGATGTCCTGCGGGCTTACCGCTTCGATTCTGTCCACGACTTCATCCCAGAGAATCTGCCGGCCGAAGCAGAATTCGTTCTTCGCCAGGCGTGTCATCCGGTTATCCGTACTCTCCATGCTGAGAAGAAAGTTGCCCTTGACCATTTCCTTGGCGTCATGGAGTTCCCTGTCGGGGAGGAAATCATTCCGCAGGCGCTCCATCTCGCGGCAAACCAGGCGGATCACCTCCCGGACCTGTTCCCCTCCGGTTCCCGCATAAATCCCGAGCATGCCCGTATCCAGATAGGCATTCAAATAGGACTGGATGTCATACACCAGGCCCCTTTTTTCCCGGATTTCCTGGAAAAGCCTGGAACTCATGCTCCCTCCTAAAAGGGCGTTCATCAGGAAGGAAGCGTAACGCCTGGGGTCGGTGGAGGACGGAGCGGGACAACCGATGATGAGGTGGATCTGCTCCAGGTCCTTGTTGACCGTAGAGGTCGCGACGGAAGGATTGGGGGGCATGTCCCGGGCATCTTCCTCCAGCGCCGGGATCGATTCGAAATGCCTGGAAACCAGGCCGATCAACCGATCGTGTTTCACCTGGCCGGCAACGGATATAACGAGATTTTTCCCCCGGTAGTTCCGATCGAAGAAACGGAGAACCCGCCTGCGGTTCAGGGAGGCGACGCTGTCCTGGGTTCCCATGATGGGACGGGCCAGGGGATGACCGTCCCAGAAATGCGATTCAAAAAGATCGTGGATGTATTCGTCCGGAGAATCCTCCAGAAGGCGGATTTCCTGTTGAACGACGGACTTTTCCTTTTCGATGTCTTCGGAACGGAAGCGGGAATTTTTGAAAATATCCGCAAGCAGTTCGATGGCGAGATCAAGGGAATAATCGGGAACCTTGATATAAAAAGCGGTGCTCTCTTTTCCCGTAGAGGCATTCATCACCCCGCCGACGACATCGATGGCGGATGCGATCTGCAGAGGGGACCTCTTGCGGGTCCCCTTGAAAAGCATATGCTCGATGAAATGAGCGATCCCGTTGGATGCCCCGTTTTCATGGCGGGAACCACAGCGAATCCAGATGCCAATCGATACGGAGCGGACATGGTTGATTTCTTCTGAAACGACACGAATCCCGTTTGCGAGGATGGTCTTATTGACCATTTTCTCCCAAGGCTTCCTTTCTGCTGAGGCGGATTTTCCCCTGCTTGTCGATTTCGAGAACCTTTACATTCACTTCGTCCCCTTCTCTCAGGATATCCGTTACCTTGTTTACCCGCTCCCTTGCCAGCTGGGAAATATGGACCAGGCCTTCCATTCCCGGCAGGATCTCGACAAAAGCACCGAAATCCATGATCTTTTTGACCGTACCGCGATAGATCTTCCCGATTTCCGCCTCTTCGGTCAGCCATTTCACCATGCATACCGCCCTGGCTGCAGCGTCCGCATCGGTGGAAGCGATGGTGACGGTACCGTCGTCCTCCACATCGATCTTCACGCCCGTTTCGCTCACGATCTGCCTGATGTTCTTGCCGCCGGAACCGATGACGTCGCGCACCCGGTCGGGACGGACCTTGATCGTCGTAATTCTCGGGGCATAGATGGAAATCTCCGCCCTCGGTTCGCTCATCGTCTCCACCAGCTTGTCGATGATGTGGAATCGTCCTTCTTTGGCCTGATCGAGAGCCATGCGGAGCACATCCTCCGTCAGGCGGTCGATCTTGATATCCATCTGCAGGGACGTGACCCCTTTTTTCGTCCCGCAGACTTTGAAGTCCATGTCTCCGCAATGATCCTCGTCTCCGAGAATATCCGAAAGGATCACGATCCGGTCATTCTCCTTGAGGAGCCCCATGGCGATTCCCGCGGCGATTCCCTTGATGGGGACACCGGCGTCCATCAGGGACAGCATCCCGGCGCAAACCGTGGCCATGGAAGAGGAGCCGTTCGAGGAAAGGATCTCGGACACAACCCGGATCGTGTAGGGAAACTCTTCCTGCGAGGGCAGGATGGGGACCAGCGCCCGCCGTGCCAGTGCGCCGTGGCCGATCTCACGTCTGCCGGGGCTTCTCAAGGGCTTGGCCTCTCCGACGGAATAGGGCGGAAAATTGTAATGGAGAATAAACGCCCTCATCTCTTCTCCCGTAATATAATCCATTCGCTGTTCGTCCTGGGAAGTGCCGAGGGTTAAAGCGGCCAGCGCCTGGGTCTCTCCCCGGTTGAACAGGGCCGATCCATGGGCACGCGGCAGAACGCCGGCTTCGGAACTGATGGGACGGATGTCCCGGGTGCCACGGCCGTCTATCCGCTGATGTTCGTTCAGAATCATATCCCGGAGGATGCGGCTTTCCATCTTCTCGATAATTCCGGCCACGACCGGCTTCAGTTTTCCGTCTTCTCCGGACAGCTCAGTGATCACGGCCTTCCTGATCTCATCAAGCCGTGAATAACGGTCCTGTTTGCGGGGCAGCCGATAGGCCGCCTGAAGATCCGCTTCCGCCCTTTCGGTCACCTGTGCCAAAAACGCGTCATCAACAGGCTCGATCACGACCTCCCGTTTCGCCTTGCCGATTTCCTTCTTCATGCGAATCTGCAGATCGATCACGGAACGCATGGCGTTCAGACCGAAGGTGATCGCATCGACGATGATGTTGTCTTCCACTTCTTCGGCACCGCCTTCCAGCATGACCAGGTTCACATCGTAACCCTCTCCCTGATCGTGGGGAATCATCCGGCCGGCGAGAAAAAGGTTGAGATCGCTGTTTTCCATCTCCTCCATGGACGCATTGCACACAAACTGCCCGTTTATCCGGCCGACCCTGGCGGCGGCGATGGGACCTTTGAAGGGGATGTCGGATATTTCCAGGGCAACCGACGTGGCCAGCAGGGCCGTCACGTCCGGATCGTGGTCCATGTCGACGGAGAGCACGGTCGCAACCACCTGGGTTTCATGATGATATCCCTTGGGAAAGAGGGGACGAATGGACCGGTCGATGATGCGGGATGTCAGAATTTCCCGTTCATTGGGGCGCCCTTCCCTCTTAAAAAAACCGCCGGGAATCTTGCCCGCCGCGAAAGTCAATTCCTGGTAGTCCACCGTCAGAGGAAGAAAATCCAGTCCCTCACGCTTATCCTTCAGCGACACCACCGTCACGAGCACCACCGTGTCCCCGTAGGTCGCAAGAATCGCCCCGTCGGCCTGCGCGGCTACATAATTCGCTTTCAAGGAAAGTTTCTTCCCGGAAAACTCAGTCGAAAATACATTACTCATCGATTTATTTCCCTCTCCATTTGGTTTGTTCGCAATCACAGTTTCCATTCCCCGATGGCGGATCTTCACCCAAAACGCAAAACGCCCTTCTCTCCGCACCCCGGATACAGGATCAATTCAACGCAGGCACGGCAGAAAGGAGCGTTTGCATCACTTTCTCAATCCCAGACGGGAAATGATGTTTCTATATCGTTCCAAATCCTTTTTCTTCAGGTAATCGAGCAGCCTTCTCCTCTGTCCGACCAGCTTCAACAGACCCCGTCGGGAATGATGGTCTTTTTTGTGCGTCTTGAAATGCTCCGTCAGGTATTCGATCCTGGCGCTCAAAAGAGCGATCTGGACCTCGGGAGAACCCGTATCGTTCTCATGAAGTTTGAAGTCGCCGATTATCGTTCCTCTCTTTTCAACATCTAACACCGTTTCAGCCTCCCTCTCTTTATTTGAAACATTCCTTTATCAGGGTTGATTCATTTTTTGTGATTTAAAGACCCGCAACGTCCTGGCCACCGGCATTGTCCCGCTATCCGGGATCATTTCTTCCGTGCAGCAGAGCGTCTCCGCGACCGCCACAAGGCCCGTTTCCAAATTGATCAACTTTATCATATCTCCTTGAACAAGAAAAGGAATATGATCGCCTCGCATCTCGGAACCCGTCAACTGGTGACCATTCCTGATTTTCTCTGCCAGGGACGCGTCCACGTAAACAGCCTTGACCCCGGAGATCGCCTCTGCGGGCGGAATCAGGGACTCCGACAGACGAGTCTTTTTTTCCCCGTCCGTCAATCCGTCCAGCAGCAGGGCCGCCTCCTCGGAAAACGAACCGCTTCTGGTTCTCCTCAGCGCGGTCAGGGTGGCTCCGCATCCCAGGATGTCCCCGATATCCTCGCACAGGGAACGGATATAGGTCCCTTTCGAGCAGGAAACGGAAAAAGCCACCCGGGGCAGATCCACCTCGTCCACGCCGATGCGGAGCACTTCCACCGTCCGCGGTTCCGGCATAAGCTGAATCCCCTTCCTCGCCCACCGGTGCAGGGGCCTGCCGTGCACTTTCACCGCCGAATACAGGGGGGGAACCTGTCTCCTTGTTCCCAGAAGCCCTTCCACCGCCCGGACCACCGCATCACGCCGCACATCGGGATCGGTTCTTTCCAGCACTTCACCCGTGATATCCAGAGTGTCCGTGCGAACCCCGAGAAGGATCGTCGCCCGGTATTCCTTCGTATCGTTGACCAGAAACGGAGAAAGCTTCGTTCCTTCGTTGATCAGGACAGGCAGAACTCCCGTTGCCAGAGGATCCAGGGTCCCGGTATGCCCGGCCTTGTCCGCCTTGAGAATCCGCTTGACTTCCGCCACGACGTCATGGGAGGTCTTCCCGGCCGGCTTGTCAAGAATGACCAGACCATCCATCGGTTAAAGGACCGACCGTACCGCATCCAGGACATGCCGATGGACATCGGGAAAATCACCCTCAATGTGGCAGGCAGCCGCATTCACATGCCCTCCGCCGCCGAAGACTTTTGCGACCCGTTCGACGTTGATCCGGTCTTTCGAACGAAGACTCAACTTGAAAAGTCTTTCGTCCATTTCGCTGTAAAAAATCGCCACATCGACACCCCTGATTTCCCGGGGAATGTCGACGAAATTCTCCGTATGGTCATATGTCGCCCCGAGCGAATCGAGGGTTTCCCGGAAAACGACCATGGACCCGACCCGTCCTCCCAGGTCGAAACGCAAGGTATCCAGGACCTTCACCAGAAGCCGGATCTTGACCAGGGGGTTGTTTTCGTAAATCTGCTCGGAAATCCAGCGGGGGTCCGCACCGCATCCCACGAGATTTCCCGCGGCGATCAAGGTTTCCTTGCTCGTGCTGTTGTAACGGAAGCCGCCCGAATCGGTCAGAATAGCCGCATAAAGGCTTGTCGCCGCTTCCTTCGTCAATTCGACCGGCAAGGCCCCGGCCAGACGGTAGAGTAACTCGCCCGTCGAGCTGGCCGCGGGATCGATGTAGGAAAAATGACAAAACCCGTCATTGGAAATATGGTGATCGATATTGATCAGCCTCTTCATTCCGGCGATCTCCTCCGCTTTTTCGCCGACCCGTTCCAGTTTACTGCAATCCAGAACAAACACGGCATCATACTGATCGGGATCGTCGATCGTGGAAACGATGGTTTCGCTTCCCGGCAGGAAACGGTAGTTCTCCGGAGTCGGATCCTGATTGTAAACAACGGCTTCCTTTCCCAGGGAGCGGAGGATGTGATAAAGGGCCAGCTCCGAACCAAGGGCATCCCCATCCGGCCTGACGTGCGCTGTAATGAGAAATTTGTTGAGCAACTTTATCTGTTCGATCACATCATGAAGCATTCTCTTTTCCCTGTTCCTCCAATTCCGCAAGGATCCGGTCAATCCGGCTTCCGTAGGCAAACGACGGATCCGCCCTGAAGATGATCTCCGGGGTATACCGGAGCTGGAGCCTGCGGCCCAGTTCCTTTCGGATGAAACTCGTCGCCTTTTTCAGACCTTCCCGGGTTTCCTGGCTGCACGTGTCCTGCCCCATCTCGACGAAGAAAACCTTGGCCACCCGCAGATCATCGCTGATCTTGACACCCGTGACCGTCAAGGTGCCGATCCGGGGATCCCGGATTTCTTTGAGGAGAATATCCGACAATTCCGCCTGGATGAGTTCGGCAACCCGGTCCGCCCGCTTAAAATTCGTCATATTTACCGTCTTCACCTTCCCAGGGGTCCATCAGGTCGGCCATGCCGACGATCTCCATTCTGGTCTTCACGATCTCGACAACCTGCATGCTGTCGATGAAACCCATAATGTGATCCATCTTCGCATTGATGTACTGCTTGTCGTTGCCGACCACGCAAAAACCGATTCTGGCGCGTTTCCACTCGTCATTCGCGCCGACCTCGGCAATCGACACATTGAATTCATTCTGTGTCCGCTTCAGAAGATGCCTCAGGATGCCCCTCTTCTCCTTCAGAGACCTGCACTGCGGTATGAGTACATCGATCATACCGGATCCCACCACCATCACCGGTCATCTTCTCCTTCGTCCCGGAACGGCTAAAGCTTCCTTTCGATCTTCTCCTGAGTATAGGCCTCGATGATATCCCCCAGCTTCAGATCGTTGAACCCCTCGATACCGATACCGCATTCGAAACCGCTCAGAACTTCCTTCGCGTCGTCTTTAAAGCGCTTCAGGGACATGATTTTCCCATCGAAAATCTGGATGCCGTCCCGGACGAGCCGCACATTCGATTTGCGCGTAATTTTTCCCTCCGTGATAAAGCTGCCGGCAATCGTACCGACCTTGGGTACCCGGAAGAGTTCGCGCACCTCCGCCTTGCCCTGGAGCACATCCTTGTATTCCGGTTCGAGAAGCCCCTCCATGGCGGCCCGGACATCGGCGATGGCATTGTAGATAATGTCGTAAAGCTTGATGTCCACCCCTTCCAGTTCCGCTATTTCACTGACCCGGCTGTCCGGACGTACATTGAAACCGATGATGATCGCATTGGAGGCGGAGGCCAGCATGACGTCCGTCTCGGTAACGGTGCCGGGGGAACTGTGAATGACGTTCAGTTTGATATCGTCCGTACTGAGCTTTGTCAGGGCGTCGCCCAGGGCCTCGATGGATCCCTGAACATCGGCCTTCAGGATGACGTTCAGTTCCTTCACGCCTTCCTTGATTTTCTGGTACAGCTGTTCGAGGGTGATCTTGGATGTCGCCGAGAGTTCTTTTTCCCGTTCTTTCCTGATCCAGTATTCGGCGATGCTGCGCGCTTTCTTCTCATCCTCCACACCGACGAATTCGGCGCTCGCCTGTGGAACGCTGGAGAAACCGATCACTTCGACGGGCATGGACGGCCCCGCTTCCCTGACCCGGGCCCCCTGGTCGTTGTACATGACCCTGACCCGCCCCCATTCCATCTTGGACACGAAGGCATCCCCTTCGCGAAGCGTTCCCTCCTGGATCAGCACGGTCGCCACGGGCCCCCTCCCCTTGTCCAGTTTCGCTTCGACAATGACACCCCGCACCGGCTGGTCCGGGTCCGCTTTGAGATCGAGCACATCCGCCTGAAGGAGGATCATTTCCAGGAGATCCTCGATGCCTTCCTTCTTCTTCGCCGACACCTCGCAGAAAATCGTATCTCCACCCCATTCCTCCGACACGAGGTTGTGCTCCGTCAGGGCCTGCTTGATTTTACCCGGATCCGCACCGGGTTTATCGATCTTGTTGATCGCCACCAGGATCGGCACTCCGGCGATACGGGAATGGTTGATGGCCTCGACGGTCTGGTCCATGACCCCGTCGTCGGCGGCAACCACCAGAACGACCACGTCGGTCACCTTGGCGCCGCGGGCACGCATGGCCGTAAACGCTTCGTGACCCGGCGTATCGAGGAAAACGATATCCCGGTCTTTTATATGGACATGGTAGGCGCCGATTGCCTGGGTAATGCCCCCGGCTTCCCCGTCGATGACGTTTGTTTTCCGGATCGCGTCCAGCAGCGACGTCTTGCCGTGGTCCACGTGGCCCATGATCGTCACAACCGGGGCGCGGGGTTGGAGATTTTTCGATCCCTGCTCGGACTTCTGCATCACTTCTTCAAACTCCTGAACCGCCGTTTCCACCTGGTAACCGAATTCGGAAGCAATCAGGGAGGCGGCGTCAAAGTCGATGGCCTGGTTGATGGTCGCCATGATACCGATCCCCATCAATTTATTGATGACATCCCCCGCTTTCACCCCCATTTTCTTGGCCAGTTCTCCGACACTGATCGCTTCCCCGACTTTGATGCGGCGCTTGATCGCCTTCGGAGTCGTGATCTGCGTCTTTTTCATCTTTACGGGGACAACCCTCTTCTCCTCCCGCCATCTGGCCGTTTTTTCCTCCCCTTCCACTTCCAGGTGGAGAGTCTTCTTCTCCCCCCCCTTCTTCTGGAACATTTTCTTCTTGGCAGGAACCGCCTCTTCGACGAACTGCTCCGCAGTACCTTTCCGCTTCTTCTTGCCCCGTTCAGCCTCCGCCGTCGCCGTCGGCGCCACAACCGCTGCGGGCGGGATGATTTCCTTGATTATCTTAGGCGGCTCCGGTTTTTTCGGCGGAACTTTCCGAACCTCGGGCGGGACGATCCTGACAACCTCCTCCTTGGCCGCTTCAGGTTTCGGGGGCGGAACAGGCCCTTCGACCGCCTTTGCTTCGACAGGGGGAACGACCCTCAGCCCTTCAGCCGGAGGAGGCTGCACTTCTTCTTCCCGGGGCAATTTGGCGGGAGGCGTCTTCTCCCCCTCTTCTTTCGCCTCGGCCGCCTGCTCGGGTTTCTCTTCGGGTGCGGCTTTCGCCTCTTCCGGTTTTTCTTTCTCCGCGGGAATCTTCTCCGGCGGAGCGGCTTCTTCCGGAGGAACTTCTTCAGCGGGAACCTGGATCTTCTCCGCCTTCTTTTCTCCGGCGGGCACTTCCTCTTCAGCCCCCTTCGCTTCCGGCGCTTCGGCCCTTTCCTCTTCCGCCGGTTGTCGGACGGCCCGGCGCCGGATGATGGTCGAGGTAATCCTCTTTTCCACCATCTCTCTCGAATCGACGCCTCGAATTTCCCGGCATATGCGCTCGACATCACCATCCTCGAGAGTGCTTGAGTGGGATTTCACAGAAATTCCCATTTTTTCCATACGAGCGATTAATTCCCGGTTTTCCAGACCAAGTTCCTTCGCCAACTCATACACTCTCTTTTTTGTCATACACCCAACTCCCATGCGATTTGCTTCACGTCAAAATCAATTAACAAAAAACGTTCTTCCGGTTCTTACCCCACGCCCAGTTCCTGGTCAAGAAGCTTGCTGGCCTCCCGGATCAACGATTGGGCAAGCTGCTCGTTCAACCCGGGAACGGCAGACAACAGTTCCGCATTGGCCGCGGCAATCGCGGCGACACTTCTCAAGCCGTCGTTGAAGAGGCGTTCCGCCAGTTCCTCGTCGATGCCCGGAATTTTCATCAGAGCTCCCGCGCCCCCCTCCTCTTTGCTGGCCTCGAGGGTCTCGCTCTTGACATCCAGTTTCCACCCCGTCAGCTTGACGGCCAGGCGCACATTCTGGCCGTTCTTGCCGATGGCCAGGGAAAGCTGATCATCGGGAACCACGACCAGCATGGAATGATGCTCGTCGTCCACAAAAACACGGCTGACCTTGGCGGGGGAGAGGGCGCTGCAGACATACTGAACGGCGTCGTTGGAAAAGGGAACGATATCGATCTTCTCCCCCCGCAACTCCTGCACCACGCTTTGAACGCGGGATCCTCTCATGCCCACGCAGGCGCCGACGGGATCGATATCCTTGTCATAGGTGCGAACCGAAATCTTCGATCCCTTCCCAGGCTCCCGGGCGATGTTGATAATCTCGATCAGGCCTTCCGATATCTCGGGCACCTCGATCTCAAACAGGGCCCTCAGGAAATGGGGATGGGTTCTGGAAAGGATGATCTGGGGCCCCTTGGTGATCCGCTTCACTTCCAGCAGATAGGCCCTGATCCGTTCACCCCGTTTGTACACTTCACGGTGAATCTGTTCCGACGTGGGAATGACGCCCTCGGCCCGTCCCAGGTTGACGATGATGCTTCCCCCCTCGAAACGCTGGACAAACCCGTTGACGATTTCCCCCTTGCGGTCCTTGTACTCCTCGTACACATTATCCCGTTCGGCATCCTTGACCTTCTGGATGATAATCTGCTTTGCCGTCTGGACGGCGATGCGGCCGAAGGTACTGGCATCCACCTTGGAACCGAGGCTGTCCCCCGGCTCCGTCTCTTCGTCCAGATTCTGCCTCGCATAAGCCAGGGAAATCTGCGTATCCGGATCGGTCACCGTTTCCACGACGACCTTGAACTGAAAAACTTCGATCTCCCCTGTTTCCTCATTATAATGGGCTTCTATATCGACCTGGGGCCCCAGCTTCTTCCGCGCGGCGGAGAGCATGGCCGCTTCCAGCGCTTCAATGATAATTTCCTTATCCAGACCCCTGTCCTTACCCATCTGCTCGATCAGACGTTTAAGTTCCGGCAGCATTGACTAGCAACCTCCCTGTTGATGGTTTAAGTTCATCTGTTCCACCATTTCCCCGTAAAAAAATTCTCCACCTTGAAGTATTCCCGCCCACCGGAAGATGGTTACAATTCGTACTCCAAGTTGGCCTTGACGAAAGCCTCCCGCGGAATGCGATACGTCTTTTCCCCTACCCGGACCACAAGAAGTTTCTCTTCCCCTTCCTCCACATAGTCCAGAAGTTCGCCCTTGAAATGCCTGATCCCTTCGATCTTCCGATCCGTCTTCACCTTGATCGTGGATCCCCTGAACTTCAGAAAATCCCGATCCCGGAAAAGAGGCCGATCCAATCCCGGCGACGACACCTCCAGCGTGTAAGGCCCCGGCGGCGTATCGTGAACATCCAGCACATCGCCCGCCTGGCCGCTGATCTCGGAACAATCGTCAAGGGTAACCCCGTCCTCCTTGTCCAGGAAGAGACGGACAATCCACCGGGACGGCATGCGAAGGCACTCCGCATAAATCAATTCCATCCCGTTGGATTCCACAATCGGTTCCAGGAGAGACCAAATCTCATCCCGCATTTTATCGACCGGCGCCATTTCCTCAGAAACAAAAAAAGTGGGCAATGCCCACTCATCAACCTTTCTCGCTGATTTGGGAGTCCTTCTATCACAAGCTTTTTGCCCTTGCAAGACAAAATTTCTTTAATGTCAAAGGGAATGCGTGCTTTCGGGGGAATAATTTATGTCAACCGCCGTATCACCAAGGAGATCCAGGGCAGGCTCTGCCTGTTGACAGACAAGGGGGGATGGGAAAAAGCCTATGGTCGTTGAATTAAGCGGCTCCTGGATTCCCCAACGCACCCTCACATCAACCCGTCAAGGTGAGGTTGAGGGTTCAAGTCCCTGCACCCCACCGAAGATCTCTCCGATTCAATCATAGGCGCTGTAAGGTAGAGCAACTGATTCGTAATCAGTAGGTTATCTAACCCAATAGGCCCTTGATCCTATTATCCCCAAACCGTAAGGATGTAGGTCCTTTACCCAAGGTTTAGGACCGTGGCTGCGCCTCAGTCGCCGTTAAGACCGGTTTTTTTATTTCCATCTCGGGCATTCAGATTCCAGTTTCCCTGGGGGGAGTTATGGTTAAGTTCACGCATAAAAATTCCATGCCAAATAAATGCATCCACCTTAAATCATTGCGCTTATTATGTATCGTACAGGAAATTTATTGATAAACTTGGTTAAATTTATTGTTTATTATTCTCAATCAATACCCATTGTGAAATCCGGCGACTGCCGATGTTACGAATTTTCTTTCCTGACAAGGATGAAATTAGATTGTGTATTTTGTCCATCTTTTGATCCTCGTTCAGCACCTCCGGCAGTTTGTCCAGAAGCAATTCGTTAATTTCCTCCCGCGATATCGGCTGGTGCTTTCCGATGAGTTTCAGGATCAGATCCCTGTAGTAGCGATTGTCGAAACCTCCATCAAGGGCGTGCAGTTCGGCGGTGTTCATTGGCTTCCCTCTAACGATAAAAAACTACAGCCGCAAGTAATCTTGCGCATCCAGAAAGTTGTAAACAATATTTATGTTGGGGTAGGATTTTTTGATATCAAGTGAAAAAGCCCCCGTGAAAAGCGGAGAAAGATTAAAATCTTTGCTGATGCATGTCAACCAATTCCAGGGGCTGACACCAATTTCAGGGGCTTGGGCGTAAATATTATTGAGGAAGATTTCGAAGGTCTGGGTTCCGGCCTGCACCGGAATGACGATTGATAAAGACAAAATTCATCCCTTCGCTCGAAATGACCGGAAAATGGCCGAAATGACGCAACGAAGTCGAAATGGTCCCCTATCGTAGGGGCAAAATTTGCTCGTCAATCAATCACCATAAAAGCCACTGAAAAATGTTTTGTCTTGTGTTAAGGACAGGGCAGGGAAGAAAGAAACGGCCGGATTTTTCACACTCGTCCGAAATGACAAAAGGTAAAGCGGTGGAAAAAGTCTACCATGCACCTAACTTGATGAATTATCAGAGGTATTAATTTTGAAAACCGTTGTCGCTATCGTCGGCAGGCCGAACGTCGGCAAGTCGACTCTTTTCAACCGTCTCTACGGGAGAAGCCGGGCCATCGTCATCGACGAGCCGGGCGCAACGCGTGACCGGAATTACGCGGTCTGCACCTGGCTGGATAAATCCTTCACCCTGATCGATACGGGCGGTTTCGAACCGGCGACGACGGAGAAAATTCTCCGTCAGATGCGGGAGCAGAGCCAACTTGCCATCGAGGAGTCGGACATCATCCTGTTTCTGATGGACGTCAAGCAGGGGCTGACGCCGTCGGACCGGGAAATCGCGAGGATTCTCCGGGAAACGGAAAAGCCGGTGTTTTACGTGGTCAACAAGGTGGACGGCCCCCGGCACGAGAATCTGGCCTACGAGTTCCACGAACTCGGCATCGATCAGATCTATACCATTTCGGCCCAGCACGGCGTCGGCGTGTCCGATCTCATGGACGATCTTGCCGTCTATCTGCCCGAAACCGTCGTACCTGCAGAGGAACAGGAAGAACGCATCAAAATCGCCGTCATCGGGAAACCCAATGTCGGCAAATCGTCCCTGGTGAACAAAATCCTGGGGTTCGAGCGGACCATCGTAAACGATATCCCCGGAACGACACGGGACGCCATCGACACGCCCTTTACCGTAAACGGAAAGCCCTACACCTTAATCGACACGGCGGGAATCCGGAGAAAGAGCCGGGTCAGCCTCGTCCTGGAAAAGTACAGCGTGATCCAGGCGATGAAGACCCTGGACCGGTGCGATATCGCCCTCCACCTGATCGATGCCCAAGAGGGGATTACGGAGCAGGACGCGAAAATTGCCGGCCTCGCCCTGGAAAGAGGCGTCGCCACCATCCTGCTGGTCAACAAGTGGGACCTGGTGGAAAAAGACAACAGCACCGTCGGCCAATACGTGAAAGACATCAAGGATCAGCTCAAATTCCTCGATTTCGCCCCCATTCTGTTCGTCTCGGCCGTAACGGGACAGCGCATTCACCGCATTTTTGAAACCGTCGAACAGGTTTACGCGGAAGCGACGAAGCGGGTTAACACGGGGGAATTGAACCGGGCCATGCGCGCCTTCCTGGAGAAAAATCCGCCCCCCCAGGTCCACCTGAAGGCCAACCCCCTGCACTACGTCACCCAGGTCGCCGTCAAGCCGCCGACGTTCATTTTCTTTGTCAGCAACCCCTCGAACGTCCATTTTTCCCATGAACGTTACCTGGTGAACCGCCTGCGGGAAACCTTCGGGTTCGAACACGTGCCGATCCGGATTTTCTTCCGGAAAAAGAAGAAAGACAGGGGGAAAGGATAAACGCCACGAAGAATCCGGTATTACAGGAGATTCTCAGTAGCGGGTACTCCCCGGAATGACAAGACGGAACTTTTTGCGAAGCCGTCAAAAGGGATTGGTTGTCCTATTTTTCGGGCGGCTTAGTGGGTTCCGGTCCCTGGGTTCCCTTGAGGAGCCCCTCGATGACGGGGATGTTGGCCCCCCGGACGGACTTCCCGTTAACGAAATAGATCGGGGTTCCGGTCATCCCGATACGCGCTCCCAGTTCATGATAGTCCTTCATGAGGCTGTCCACGGCTGGATCCTGGCAGAGGGTCAGGCCAGCCTCGTCATACTTCCCCGCCATGACCTCCTCATACATTTTTATCCGGTCTTTCGCGCAGAGAATATGGCGGACTTTCTGTTCCGAATCGGGGGAAAGGGGCCAGAAAAAAACGTACCGGGTCACATCCGTCCGGTCGGCGAAATACTGGGCGCCGCTGCGGCAGTAGGGACAGTCGGGATCCGTGATCTCGACGACCGTGTTCTTTCCCGTGCCGATTTTCAACCCTTTTTCCAGGGGAATGTCCTTGTAGTGGAGGGTCATGATCTCGCTTTTCACTTCATCGGTCAAGTTGACGCCCCCTTTGGCGATCATCTCTCCCGTAATCAGGACGCCGGCCTCCGGTACATAGTAAACGACTTCCTGGCCGGCGTAAATGACGGCGTATATTCCCTTGACCGCCGTCGGGACCACCCTGTCGAAGACGAAACTCGGGAAATCCTTTTTCAGGATTTCCTCCGTGGCCTCGGCCCAAAGGGACGGGAGAAATACCCCCAGGAGAAAAAGCAGGGTCCAGATACCGGTTACAACTGCCTTCATCGCTCTGTGCATGGTGTTTCCCCCTTGGGACTGAAAATGGCGTTGCGCTGTTCGTTTCATGTCGTATACAATCCCTCCCACAGCGTGTCAAGATCGAAGAAAGGTATCTTTTCACAAGCATGATCGTCCCTATTTTTCTCATGAACCGGGGATGCCCCCATCGTTGTATTTTCTGTAATACGCGGCAGATCGCGGGGAAAGATCGGGAGCCTCTCACGGAGGCTTATATCCGGGAAACGGTTGCCCGGTATGCCGCCCACCGGAAAACCGGAACAGGACAAGTGGCGCTTGCCTTCTACGGCGGCAATTTCACGGGAATGGCAATGTGCGAACAGAAGCGGCTTCTTGCCGTAACCGGCGGGATGATCCGGGACGGAATGATCGACGAAGTAAGGATGTCGACCAGGCCGGACGATCTGGGGCCGGAAATACTCGATATGCTGGTGGAACAGGGTGTCGGGACCATTGAAATCGGCGTGCAGTCGATGAACGACCGGGTTCTTCAACTGGCCCGGCGGGGCCATACGGCCGAAGACGTGGTCCGGGCGGTCCGGCTTGCGAAAGACCGCGGGATCACCGTGGGACTGCACCTGATGGCGGGACTTCCCGGGGACGGCGGGGACACCTTCGCGGAGTCCGTACGACGCGCCATCGACCTCGAACCGGATATGGTCCGCCTGCACCCGACGCTGGTTTTCGCGGACACCGTTCTCGCCTCGATGTATCACGCGGGGGAATACAGCCCCCTCGGCCTTTCCGACGCCATCCGGCTATGCAAAAGGGCCCTGGTCTTTTTTGAAAAGGCCGGGATTCCCCTGATCCGGCTGGGGCTTCTGGAAACGGATCTGATGAGAACGCCCGGAAGCGTCGTGGCAGGTCCCTTCCACCCCGCTTTTCGGTCCCTGGTCGAAGCCTCCCTCTTCCTGGATATGGCGGTGCGGCTCCTTCACGAAAGAGGCGCCGCCGACCGTAAAGCGGCTTTTTCCGTCTCCCCCCGGGACGTCTCCTCTTTCCGGGGAGAAAAAAACGGGAATATCCGGGAACTGCAGAAACGCTTCGGGCTGCAAGAAATCGTCATTCACACCGCCCCCGAACTCGAACGGGGTTCCCTCGTCCTGTCCGAGGGGACCCGCGTCATTTCAAAGCTCAAAAGAACGGATCAATTCTGATCGCCGATGGTTGCGTTCACGAATGTTCCATGTTATGTGGATTTCATTGGTCGTGCATCCGGGTCTTCAAGACGTCGCCGTGATGTCCGATTCAGGTCCCCTCGGTCATTCCGGAGGAAATGAGGATTCTCACCGGACGGGGTACAGGAGGGTTAGGGTTCCTCGGCCGGCGCCTGAGTCTCGTCACCCGGATGATCACTCATGACCGAATCGGATATGGATTAATGAAGGAGTGACACCATGTTCAAATCCGGCTTCATCGGCATCATCGGAAGACCGAACGTGGGGAAATCGACCCTGATGAACCACATCGTCGGGGAAAAAATCGCCATTACAACGCCGAAACCGCAGACAACGCGCAATCGCATCATGGGGATCCATAACCGCGGCGACGGCCAATTCATCTTCATCGACACCCCGGGAATTCACGAGGCGTTTACCACCCTGAACAGACTGATGGTCGATACGGCCGTCCGCACCTTCGGAAGTACGGACCTCCTGCTGCTTCTCATCGAAGCCGACAAGGGCGTGCAAAGGGGAGACCGGCAGCTGATCGAATCTCTCGAGGGAAATCCCTTGCCCGTCATTTTGGGAATCAACAAGATCGACCTGATCAAAAAGGACCTCCTTCTGCCCTTGATTGACGAACTGCGGAAACTTTTCCCGTTCGAGGCGATCATCCCCCTGTCCGCCCTGGACGGACGGGGAATGGACGTCCTCCTGGACGAAATCTGGAAACATCTGCCTGAGGGAGCGGCCCTGTTTCCCGAGGACATGATGACCGACCGGACGGAACGGTTCATTACGGCGGAAGTGATCCGGGAAAAGATCATCCTGCTCACGCACCAGGAGATTCCCTATGCCACGGCCGTGACCGTCGATTCGTTCAAAGAGGACGAGGATCACCGGCGGATTCGCATCGCGGCGACCATCACGGTGGAAAAGGATTCCCAAAAGGGGATCCTCATCGGCAAAAAGGGTTCGATGCTGAAGCAGATCGGCTCGCTGGCCCGGACGGATCTGGAGATATTTTTCGCATCGAGGATTTTTCTCCAGCTTTTCGTGCGGGTCCGGAAGGACTGGACCCAGGACAGACGGATGCTGCAGGAATTCGGTTACACCGAAGAGTAAACAGCCGGAAGGAGGTTATGAAATCTTTTTTGCTTCTCTGCGCGGGACTGGTCCTGTTCCTTTTTGCCATGATGCAGCTGAGCACGGCGGTGCAGCAGCTGTTTACCTTCCGTATCCGCAAATACATCAAGTATGTCGTCCAGAAACCCCTGTCCGGGCTCTTAACGGGAGTGGCCACGACGATTCTCTTTCAAAGCAGCTCCGCCACGACGGTCCTGACCGTCGGCATGGTCAGCGCGGGCCTGATCTCTTTCTACCATTCCCTGGGCATCCTGCTGGGGGCGGATGTGGGAACCGTCCTGACGGTTCAGCTTGTGGTCTGGAAATTCACGGATTTTTCCCCGGTCTTCATCATCTCAGGCGGACTTCTCTGGTTCTCCCGGTTTCCCCGCTGGAAGATCATCGGTGAGGTTCTCTTCTATTTCGGGCTGCTGTTCTTCGGCCTCAGCCTGACATCCGATGCCACGGCGCCTCTGAAAGACAGCGAGATCTTCGTCCGCTTCTTCCGGGAAACGACATCCCCCCTCGTCGGATTTGCCATCGGCCTTTTGTTCACGGTCGTCGTCCACGCCTCCGTCATTCCGATCAGTATCCTGGTCATCCTGGCCCAGCAGGATCTCATGACTTTGCAGAGCGCCCTGCCGATCGTTTTCGGCGCCAACGTCGGCACCACCGTGACGGCCCTGATGGCCGGCACGATTGCGGGCATCAGCGGGAGAAGGACCGCGGTTTCCCATTTTCTCTTCAAGTTGATCGGCGCGCTGGCCTGCATGATCACCCTGTACTGGCTCACGGATTTTCTGGCGGGCCTCCCCGTGACCGTCCCCCAGCAGATCGTTTTCGGCCACCTCCTGTTCAACCTGTCCGTCGCCCTGGTTTTTATCTTTCTGCTGAAGCCCTTTGCCCGGATGGTGGAATGGCTCATTCCCGGCACGGAGGAAACCCTGCCGCTCACACCGGAGTATCTCGACGAAAAGCGCCTGCAGGAACCGGAAATCGCCCTGGATTGCGTCAGGAAAGAACTCGAACGGGAAATTACCCTGGCGGGAAAAATGATGGAGGAGAGCACCAGCCTCCTCGATCGCTACGATAAAGGGAAGGACCGGAATATCGGCTATATCGAGATGGTCGTCGACCATTTGCGGCATCAGATCGTGCGTTACCTCTGGAAAATCTCCAACAACGAACTGACGGAGCCGAGGACCCGCCGCCTTTTCCTGTATACGGCCATGGCAGACGACATCGAACGGATCGGTGATCACGCCATGAACATTCTGGAACTGGCCCGGAGCAAGCACCACCGGGGCGTCCAGTTCAGCTGGGAAGGGGAAAAGGAAAAACGGGAAATCGAACGCCTGGTTTTCGATAACCTGCGCATGGCCAAGCGTCTTCTCGACCGGGACGACCCGGACCTGATCCGCAAAATCACGGACCAGGAGGAGGAAGTGGACGTCAAAACAAAAGAGGCCCGGGAAAACCACCTCGTGCGCTTCTACAGCGGCATCTGCCAGGATGAAGCCGGTCCCATCTTCATCGAGTACCTGGTTCAGCTCGAACGGGTTTCCGACCACTGCCAGAATATCGCGGACTACACGGTGGACCTGAACGGCCGATAAGCAAAATTCTTGACCCCCGGCAGATTACCATGCTATCTGGCAATTACAAAGGGTTCGGAACGTTTCGACCGGCAACCTGTTTCCGCCGATTCAACATCACCACCTCATCAACAGAAGGAGAAAGCATATGAAAGACCGACTGGATGCCTTGGAAATCGCCTTGACCAACGAACTTCGCGAACGGGAATTTTACGAACTGAGCGCGAAGCGTACGGACAACCCCCTCGGAAAGGCCATGTTCGAGGCCATTGCGAAAGAAGAGATGGAGCACTACGAAAGACTGAAGCAGATTTACGAGGTCTGGGAGAAAAACAAAACCTGGCCGGAAACCATCCCCCTGAAGGTGAATAAGACGAATGTTCAGAATGTCCTGAAAGATGTCCTGAAGAAGGTTGCCGAAGCGCCGCACGTCGACATGGACGATCTGGTCGCGGTCAGGACGGCCATCGAATTCGAATGCGACGGCGTCATGTACTATGAACTTCTGAAAGAAGGCTCGACGGAACCCAATGAAAGGGCATTTTTCAACCTCCTCGCCAATATCGAACACGAACACTTCGTTTCCCTGAAAGACACGGAGGAACTGATGGTCGATCCGAGTTCCTGGTACCGCATGCGCGAGCGGGGCGGGCTGGACGGGGCCTAGGCCGGCCCTCCTGCGGCGCCGGCCGGGGGACAAGTCCGTTCGGTCAGGATTGGACCCCCTCGATCCGCTCCGTAATGTCGGCCCACCGATCGTAGAGGTCCTCCAGTTCCTGGTGGACCTTTTGCAGTTCCTGGGTAAGGAGCCTGATCCGGTCCGGTTTTTCGTGCATGCCCGGCAGGCACAGCTCCTTTTCGTGATTTTTCTTCACCTCCTCCAGGCCGGCGATACGCGCCTCCACCGATGCCAGTTCGTTCTTCAGGGGTTTGAGACGGCGGGAAAGGCGGTTTCTTTCCTCCGCCTCCAGACGCTTCATTTCCCTGGTCTTATACCCTTTCTGCCCGGCTGAAACCGCTTCGTCTTCAGGTTCCCCTTCCTTCACCGGAACAGGGGCGTTCATCTGGGTTTCCCGTCTTTTTTCGATGAAATAGGAATAGTCGCCGCGATATTCGAAAGCCCTGCCGTCGCGCAGTTCGACAACCCGCTCGACCAGGCTGTCCAGGAAATAGCGGTCGTGTGAAACGATCGCCAGGGTACCCTCGTATTGAAGCAGTGCTTCCTGGAAGATCTCCTTCGTTCTGAGGTCCAGGTGATTCGTCGGTTCATCCAGAATAAGAAAATTGGATCCCAGCAGCAGGATCTTCAGCAGGGTGAGGCGGGATTTTTCTCCGCCGGAGAGAACCGAGACAGGCTTGTAGATGTCGTCGCCGGAAAACAGGAACGCTCCCAGGAGATTCCTCCTTTCCTGGTCGTTCGCCTCCGAACCGACGCTTTGGACCTCCTCCCAGACCGTACGGCCGTAACTCAGGTTGGCAGCGCTCTCCTGGGAAAAGAAGGCCATTTTGACGTTCAGGCCCCGGGTGATCCTGCCCGCCGTAGGCTCCTCAACGTCCGCAAGGAGGCGAAAAAGAGTCGATTTCCCCGCCCCGTTGACGCCGACGAAGGCGATCTTCTCGCCCCGGTAAAGGGTCAGGCAGACTTCCTCGAAGACCTTCAAGCCTCCGTAATGCTTGGATACATCCTGCAGGGCCGTCACCTCTTTACCGCTCTTTTCGCAGGCGGGAAAACGGATCGCGATCGTCCGGTTCGCCTTTTCTCCCCGGATGATCTCCATCTTTTCCAGCATCTTGAGGCGGCTTTGCACCTGGGCGGCCTTGGTGGCCTTGTACCGGAAGCGCTCCACGAACTGCTCGATCCGCTCGATCTCCTCCTGCTGGCGGACCATGGATTTTTCGAGGATTTCCTGGCGCCGCTCCTTTTCCTGCAGGTAATGGGTGTAATTTCCCCGGTAGAGGGTGATTTTCCCCTGCGACAATTCGGCGATCAGCGTGACCATTTTGTCCAGGAACATGTGGTCGTGGGAAACGGCGATGAGGCAGCCCTGATAATCTTTCAGGTAATTCTCCAGCCACTCCATGCTCTCCGTATCCAGGTGATTCGTCGGTTCATCCAGGAGCATGATGTCCGGACAGGAAAGGAGGATCACGGACAGGAGGATCCGCATCTTCCATCCCCCGGAAAAATCCGTGCAATTTTTCGTAAAATCCCCTTCCCGGAAACCGAACCCGCGGAGGATCTGTTTCGCCTTGGCCTCGAAAGCGTACCCGTTCATTCCCTGGAAGCGCGAGACCGCCTTTTCGTATTGCCGAAGCGTTTCGTGGTAGGCGCAGCTGCCGGGTTCGAGACGGGGGAGACTCGTTTCACAGCTGCCGATGGTCTCTTCGACCTCGGCAATACCGCTTCTCTGCTTGAGATAATCCATCAGCGGCAGCGGCTCCAGTTCCGCCACATCCTGGGGCAGGTATCCGACAACCTTTCTTTTCCTGGCGCCGATCACGGCCTTTCCCCGATCCGGCTCCACTTCCCCGAGGATCGTCCGGAACAGGGTCGTTTTCCCCGTCCCGTTGTCCCCCACCAGACCGACCCGGCTTTTGTCCGGAATGGTCCAGTTGACGCCGTCAAAAACGACCCGGTCGGCAAAAGACAGATGGATGTCCTGCAGTTCGATCACGTTCTACCTCGTCCCAAGGGGCTTTTCCGCATTATACGCGCGGATGACGATCCATATCTAAAAAAGACGGGGTTGTCAATTGATCGACGGATGCGCTCCCGGAACGGCAATCATGCAGAAACCGCCACCGCTTGCGGCCGGAAACGAAAAACGGACCGCTTTCCGCAAAACATGGATTGAGCCGTCATTGCCGAAAGACAGGATGGTCAGACGGCCGCTGGGGCCGGACGGCGGTGCCTGCGCCTTCTCCTCCGACGCCGTTTCGGCGGGGCCTCATCGGCCGGCAGCCCTTGAGACCCCACAGCAGGTGGAGCGGAAAGGAAGTCGTCCCACCATCCCAGGACGGATCGATTTTCGCCCCGTGTCTCGGCCCCCGCACGAAGATAGGCCAAGGCATCCGTAAAGTCCGGACGGGCGGCCAGGGATGCGGGGCGGCGGGGAGGCATCCTGTGCAGAGAGGGCTGCATCGCCAGGAGGTTGCGCATTCGACCGCCGAGCCGTGCCGGGACTTGAACGGTCTTGCACAGCTCTTCCATGAAAGCGGCGTACGCGGCATTCAGCGCCTGCTGGCGGGGAATGCCGTCACGCTGGCGCACGAGGGTCTCCGCTTCCAGGGCGGGGCCGAACAGCAGGGCCAGGAAAAGCAGCGGTGAGGGGGGAGAGGTTCCATTTCCATGCCGCCGGTCGAGCCATGCGAGATTTTCGCACAGCCGGGCCGGGTTGAGGTCGCTCTCATCGAGCCAGCGGCTGAGGCCGGGGAAAAGGGGCGCGAAAAGACCGCTCTTCAAAAGAAGATGAAAAACAGGCCGGGCGGCTCCCAACAGGAAGAGTTTCTGCATCTCTTCATAAAGCCTCGCCGGCGACGCACGTGAAATCGTGGGGGCCAGTTCGCAGAGGATCTCCCATGTCGCCGGTTCGATGACCAGGTCATGGGATGCGGAAAAACGAACGGCCCGGAGCATGCGCACGGGATCCTCCGTGAACCGGACGAGGGGATCCCCGATGGGGCGCAGCAGGCGCTGCCTGAGGTCGCTCAAACCGGTCGTGAAATCGATCAGCGAAAAGTCCGCGATATTGTAGGCCAAGGCGTTGACGGTAAAATCACGGCGGAGGGCGTCTTCCCCGGGCGTGCCGAAGACATTGTCACGCAGCACCATCCCGTCCTCATCGACGAGATGACGGGGCTGACGGGAACGGGACGCCGATGCGGCCGTTTCGTCCGGTTCCTCTTCTCCGGCGGGGGCGGCTGCCCGAAAGGTGGAAACCTCAATAATTTCGTCCTGAAAGTACAAATGGGCCAGACGGAAACGGCGGCCGACGAGACGGCAATTCCGGAAAAGCCGCTTGATCTGGCCGGGGGCGGCGTCCGTCGCGATATCAAAGTCCTTCGGGGTCCTCCCCAGGAGCAGATCGCGGACGCATCCCCCGACGAGGTAGCCGATAAAGCCGTTGTCACGAAGCCGGTAGAGCGTCCGCAAGGCATTGAGACTCACCTGTTTTCGGGATATGCCGTGTTCTTTCCGGGGAATGATGAGCGGTTGCATGAAATTTCCCATATCACACCCGTTTTAAAAAGCAAAACTCCGGATTGCTTTTTGCCGAAAAAAAACGCTTTCGCTCCGAATATTCTTCCCGCCGAATGAAGACCTTGATCCGGCCGGCAAGCCCCCGTTGCGGTATGGCCGGAAACGCCCTCTGTTTACTTGGATACTTCATTTTCCTCAATGGGATCCCGGCGGAAACATCCCAGGCAACATTTTCAGGAAACCTGGAAATTCTGGCATCAAATGTGCTTTTCAAACAGCGCGATAAGGGCTCTTCCAACATCTCGTCAACCGTTTTAGAAAGGGGAAAAAGGTGGGGATACGCACTGGCAAGAAAATTCGGCACCGGCAATATGTCCTTCTCTTCGTTCTTTTCCTCGTCGGAAATCATCTTCTTTTTTTTCCGGCATATGGACTGGGAAACGAACACCTTGTCAAGCTCGATTCGGACGGAATCAAAATGACCGCGGCGGCCGATGCCGCCCCTGCCGGCGGGGAGGACGCCATCGGCCGTATCGAGGAACAAGAAGGGCCTGGCGCCTTCCGCCATGATCGTCGACCGGTCACGCAGGCGGGAGACTTCCCGAACCAGCTCATCCTGACCGCCCTCCTGCTGTCGGCGGGCATGGCCGCCTTTATCTACATCCTGTTCAGAAACATCCTGCTGGCCAGGGAAATCAAAAAAAGAAAGGCGGTCGAGGAACAGTTGCGCCTGCAGGCCCTCGTTCTGGACCAGATCGAGGACCGCGTGACCGTGACGGACCTGGAAGGGAATATCACCTACGTCAACGAATCGGAAACGTCCTCTTGGGGCTATCCCCGGGAAGAAATCATAGGCAGGAACGTCGAGGTGTACGGCGATGACCCGGAAAGGGGCGCCACACAGAAGGAGATCATCCAGGAAACGAGGATTCATGGAGCCTGGCACGGGGAAGTGGTGAATCGTACGAAAGACGGGCGTGCCATCATCACGGACTGCCGGACGCAGTTGATCTGGAACACCGCAGGTGTTCCGGTCGCCATGGCCGGTGTCAACATCGATATTACCCGGCGCAAGCAGGTGGAGGAGGCCCTGCGGGAAAGCGAGCACCGATTCAAAGAACTGACCGATCTGCTGCCGGAGGCGATCTTCGAAACGGACGGCGACATGAGACTGACCTTTGTCAACAGGAAGGCCCTCGCCCTGTTCGGCTATACCGAAGAGGACCTGCGGGAAGGGCTTTATGTTCTCGACATGATCAGGCCGGAAGACAGGGAAAGGGGACGGGCAAACATCCGGAACAGAATGGCCGGCTTCGACGCCGGATCACTGGAATACACGGCGTTAAGGAAAGACGGATCCACATTTCCCGTCCTGGTCAGTGCAACGGCCATCCGCCGTAACGGCAGGCCCGGCGGTATCCGGGGCATTGTCATGGATATCACCGAGCGCAAGAAAGCGGAGGAAGCCCGCCGGGAAAGCGAACGGATGATCGGAAGCATCCTGTCCACGACACCGGTGGGAATCGGATTGACGGTCGACAGAAAGATCAAGTGGGTGAACGAAGCCTGGATGCAGATATTCGGCTTCAAGGAAGAAAACGAATACATGGACCAACCCACCAGGATGCTCTATTCATCCGAGGATAGTTATAACGAATCCCGGACAAGGATCTATACCCTCCTGGGGGGAGCCCGGGTCGCAAGAATCGAAGCCGGCATGGTAAGATGCGACGGAACCCCTTTCCAGGCCCATATCAGCGTCGCTCCCCTGGATCCGTCGAATCTGAAGAAGGGCACCATCAGCACGGTCACCGATATTTCCGAATGGAGAAAAATGGAGCAGTCCTTGCGTGAAAGCGAAGAAAAGTATCGCCTTGCCATGAACGCAACCAGCGACGGATTGTGGGATTGGGACGTAACTACCGGGGAAGTCTATTACAGTCCCGCCTGGTCCCATATCCTCGGGGCAGAGATCGACCCCCATATTTCCTCCTGGCAGGCAAGGCTGCACCCCGATGAAACAGAGTCGGTATTGCGGTCTCTCTCGAACCACCTGAAAGGAAAAAGCGACAACTGGCACCATGAACACAGGCTGAAACACTCCACGGGGCAATGGAAGTGGGTCCTGGGCCGGGGATCGGTCATCACCCGCAACGCCGCCGGTAAGGCGCTTCGCATGGTCGGAACGATCATCGACATCGATGACCGCAAACGCCTTGAATCTCAGCTTTTCCAGGCCCAGAAAATGGAAGCCATCGGCACCCTTGCAGGAGGAATAGCCCATGATTTCAATAATATATTGGCCTCCATATCCGGGTATACGGAATTATCCATCTTAAAAAAAGGCGACCAGGACAATTACCTCCGGCAAGTCATGAAAGCCTGCGAAAGGGCCAAAAATCTCGTCAACCAGATTCTGCTTTTCAGCCGCCGGCGTGAGGGAGAAAAAAAGCCGGTCGACGTCAAGGTCATCGTCAAAGAAGCGCTCAAGCTGCTGCGGGCATCACTCCCGTCAACCATCCGGATCAACCCCTCCGTTTCCGTCGAGGCTTCGATGATGATGGCGGACCCGACTCACCTCCACCAGATCGTCATGAATCTGTGCACCAATGCCGCACACGCCATGCGTGAAAACGGCGGTTCCCTGGATGTCTCCGTTTCCAATCTGGTGGTATCCGAGGACATGACTTCGACGAATCCCGGCTTTCAAGCCGGTCCGTACGTCCATTTGCAGGTAAAGGACTGCGGTCAGGGAATAGACCCGTCGATAATGGACAAGATTTTTGATCCTTTCTTCACCACGAAAAAGCAGGAAAAGGGAACCGGCCTGGGGCTTTCCGTCGTTTACGGGATCGTCAAAAGTTACGGAGGAGAAATTCGCGTCGAAAGCAAATGCGGCCGGGGATCGACCTTCGATATCTATCTGCCCGGTTTGACGGTGGAAAATACGGCCGAGGGGGCCCGGATCGATCCCCTCCCACCGGGAGGAAACGAGTGCATCCTGGTGATCGATGACGAACAGGACCTGGTGACCGCCCTGCAGAAATATCTGGCAGCCCTGGGTTACGAGGTGGTTGCGTCAAACGACGGCGTTGACGCTCTCGGTATCTTCAGGAAAGACCCGCAGCGTTATGACCTGATCGTAACGGATATGACCATGCCCAGGATGACGGGTTTGAAATTAAGCCGGGAAATCCTTTCAATCCGGCCGGACATTCCGATCATTCTCTGCACCGGCTATCACGAATCAATCACGGAAGCGGAAGCGAAAAGGCACGGCATCCGGGAATTTGTGATGAAACCCGTGCGCCTATCCGAATATTCCCGGTTGATCCGGAAATCCCTGGATAACTGACACGAGAATCCCCGGATCGGCGATATTCCCGGAGATTCTCGCAGGAGTTCCGAAGTTCCGGGCACAGGATCTTCATTGCCACGGTTCGGAACACCGTCTCCCTTCATCCCGGTTACTTCTGTTTCAGGATATCCCTGATCTCCCGGAGCAGATTTTCCTCATTGGACGGAGGCGCGGGAGGAGCCGGCGCTTCTTCCTTTTTTTTCTGCAGGGTATTCATGGCCTTGATGACCAGGAAAATGGCAAAGGCAATAATGATGAAATCGATAATCGACTGGATGAATTTGCCATAGTTGACGGTCACCGCCGCCGTATCCCCGACCGCTTCCTTGAGCGTAATCGCCAGGTTCGTAAAATCAACGCCACCGACCAGAATACCGATCGGCGGCATGATGACATCCGCCACGAACGAAGACACTATTTTACCGAAAGCGCCCCCGATGATGATACCCACTGCCATGTCCACGACATTTCCTCTCATGGCGAACGTCTTGAATTCCTGGATCATACCCATGCTTTTCCTCTCCTTTCAATTTGTGCAGACTGTATTCATACCGGTAAAAGTCATTCGATCCCGCCGGTTGACAGCGATGGAAAAACTGCGGGAAAGAAACCTTTTCCGCAGTTTTTCCCGCCTTTAAGCGGCTGTTTGAGGAAATCCGGGAAAGTCTTTCATCCCGTCATGCTTCAAACACCCCCTATTTTTTGCCCTTATCGCCGTTACCACCGCTGACGCCCTTGTTACCCTTTCCATCGTCATCACCGCCGGCAGCCTTGCCGCCTTTGCCGCCCTGGTTGCCTTGATCGCCTTTCGTTCCTTTTTTTACTTTTTTGACCTTCTTCGTCTTTGCCGCTTTCTGTTTTTCCTTGGCCTGGCCGGGAATCAAGCCTTCGTCCTTGACATCCGGATCGGCCGCGCGGTTGACTTTTTCCTTGGCCTGACCGGGGATCAGGCCCTCTTCCTTGACGGCCGGATCGGCCGCATGGCCCGATTTACCCTGTTTCGCATAACAAAGACCGGTCATCGACAGGATAAAAACCGCCGAAACGAAAAATATCACCATCTTCTTCATTTTTTTCATTAGAAACCTCCCTGTTATCTACCAATGTCAAGATGTGAATGGGGCCCAAAATCCGCGATTGTTTTTCGATAGAGAGGATTTAAGGTTCAAGAGGGTTCAAGAAGGATTCAACCCATCACAATTGACCCGGGCGCCTGCGCGAATAAGGACCAAACAGGGGGATTCGTAACG
>Ga0302246_1000054_pt1 | contig 115411 bp, 105 predicted proteins | sample AAG_UR_Trp_MG_FD_193533 | JGI IMG/M metagenome (GOLD analysis project Ga0302246, IMG submission 193533) | Enriched activated sludge microbial communities from anaerobic digester in WTTP, New Holstein, Wisconsin, United States - AAG_UR_Trp | ecosystem: Engineered > Bioreactor > Anaerobic >... | reverse complement strand
GGCCGCGCCGCCTTCGCCCTTTATGCCGCGCACGACGCCGCCGGAGGCCAGCGCTTCGGCGAAGACCTTGAAGCCGGAGGCCTTAAAGAGATGCGAGCAGTCCCGTATTTCGAGCGCGTAGCGCAGGTCCGGCTTGTCCGAGCCGTAGCGCAGCATCGCGTCGGCGAACTCCATTTCCATGAAAGGGGTCTCTATTCTCTCACCCACGCCTTCGAAGACGGAGCGCAGCATGTCCTCCACTACGGCGGCCACGTCGCGCTCGGTCACGAAGGACATCTCCACGTCTATCTGGGTATGCTCCGGCTGGCGGTCGGCGCGCAGGTCCTCGTCGCGCAGCGCGCGGGCGAGCTGGAAGTACCGGTCCATGCCGGCGACCATCAGCAGCTGCTTGAACACCTGCGGCGACTGCGGCAGCGCGTAGAAATGGCCGGGGCTCATGCGGGACGGGACCACGTAATCGCGGGCGCCCTCGGGCGTGGACCGGGTCAGCATCGGGGTCTCTATCTCGTTGAACCCTTTCGCGAGGAGGTTGGCGCGGACCAGGCCGGCCACCTTGCTGCGCAGGACGAGGTTCCTGGCGACCTTCGGCCGGCGCAGGTCGAGGTAGCGGTACTTGAGGCGCGTGTCCTCCAGCACCCCGGCGTGCTCGCCGAGGTCGAAAGGCAGCGGCTGGGAAACGTTGAGCGTCTCTATCTTCTCGGCGACGAGCTCTATCTCGCCCGTCGGCATTTTCGGATTGACCATGCCCTGCGGGCGCGGCGTAACTTTGCCGGTCACGCGCAGGACATACTCCGCCTTGGACTCCTCGGCCGCCTGGAAGGCCGCGGTGCCGGGATTGGCTACGACCTGGGTCACGCCGTAGAGGTCGCGCAGGCTTATGAAAAGTACGCCGCCGTGGTTGCGCTTGGAGTCCATCCAGCCGCAAAGGGTAGCGGTCCTGCCGGCGTCGGCGCCGCGCAGGGCGCCGCAGTCGTGAGTGCGGAATTCGGTCTTGTTGTTGTCGGGTGCGCTGGTCATATTTTTCCTGGGGAGCGGCGCTGCGCCGGTCTCAGACGGGTCTGACGGTCAGCCGCGAGGGAAGGTCCGCTAAGGGGACGCTCTCCTGTCCCGCCCGGCCTTTGAGAGGTTTCAGGGAGCAGGTCCCGGACTTGAGTTCGTCCTCTCCTATGATGACGGCGTAATCGGCCCCGCTCCTGTCGGCGGAGCGCATCTGGGACTTGAGGCTGAGGTCGAAATTGGAGTAATCGGCGGCTATGCCGACCGCGCGCAGGTCCGACATCAGGCGGAAGGCTTCAAGGGCGGCTTCTTTGCCGGCCGCGATGAGGAAGGCCGCTGGACCTTTTTCCTCGGGCGCGGTCCCCGCCGCCTTTATGACCAGCGCGGCGCGGTCCAGGCCCATGGCCCAGCCCACCGACGGTGAGGCGGGGCCTCCCATCGATTTGATCAGGTCGTCGTAGCGGCCGCCGCCGGCCACCGCGTCCTGGGCGCCCAGCGCCCCGGCCTTAACCTCGAAAACGGTGCGGGTGTAGTAGTCCAGACCGCGGACCATCGTCCGGTCGACCTTGTAGTCCACGCCCGCGGCCTTGAGCAGGGCCTGTACCCGGTCGAAGTGCTCGACGCAGCCGGGACAGAGCTCTATGTGCGGCGCCTTGTCGGCCAGCCAGGGGCCGTCCACCTTGCAGTCCAGCGCGCGCAGCGGGTTGCGGTCGACGCGGCGCCGGCAGGCCTCGCAGAGCGCCTCGGTGTTGAGCTTGAGATAGGAGAGGAGCTGCGCGCGGTAGGCTTTGCGGCACTCCGCGCAGCCGAGGGTGTTGAGTTCCACGGTGCAGCCCGGGGCGCCGGCCTTCTCCAGCACCTTCACCAGCAGCGAGATGGATTCCGCGTCGGCCGAAGGCGAAGGGTTGCCGATGCATTCCACGCCTATCTGCGTGAACTCGCGGAAGCGGCCGGCCTGCGGCCGCTCGGCGCGGAACATGGGGCCTATGTAGAAAAGCTTCGCGTTGCGGCCGCCCTGCGAGAGGTTCTGGTCGATATAGGCCCGCGCCACGCCGGGCGTGCCCTCCGGGCGCATCGCCACTTCGCGCCCGCCGCCGTCGGTGAAGGCGTACATCTCCTTCTCGACGATGTCGGTGGTGTCGCCGGTGGACTTTACGAAGAGCTCCCGGGTCTCCAGCGTGGGGATGCGTATCTCCCGGTAGCCGTGCAGGCGGAAAACTTCCCGCGCCGCCGCCTCTATCGCGGCGAAGAGCTCGGAGTCGGGCGGCAGTATGTCCCGGAAGCCGCGCAGCGTGCGGCTCATCCGCGCGCCCTGGCGGCCATCGACTGCAGCCTGGCCTTGCTCTTGACGAGTATGCGTCCGCGCTTATAGTCGATTATCCCGCTGCGCTTGAGCGAGTTGACCGCCCGGCAGACGGGGACGCGCGTGGTGCCCAGGTACTCGGCCAGTTCGCCCTGGCCTATCTCCACGGTGAGCGGACCGGTCTTCGACTTCGCCTCGAGGTCGAGTATGGCCGAGGCCAGCCGTCCCAGTATATTGTGGAACAGCATGGACTCGATCTCCTTGTCGGCCTTGTTCAGGCGTTCCACCAGGGTGCGGATGATCTTCATGCTGAAATCGGCGTGGCGCATCACCAGTCTGCCGAAGTTCAGCTTGGAGATGACCAGCAGTTCGGTGTCCTCCGCGGCCTGGGCCGAGGCGGAGCGTATCTTGCCGCCGAGCAGCGACATCTCGCCGAAAAAGTCCCCTTTGCCCAGGAAGGCGAAGGTCTTGCGCTTGCCGCCGCCGAGCGAGGTGAAGATCTTTATCTTCCCGGCGTTGACGATGAAAAAGTTCTTCCCCACCTCTTCCTTGTTGAAGACCATGTCCCCCGCCTTGTAGTGGCGAACGGAGGCGATCTTCACGATATGGTTAAGGTCGGCTTTGCCCAGCCCTTTGAGGAAGGTTACTTTCTCGAGCGCCTTGTGCAGGGTCATTTTTTCGCCTTCTCTTCCCCGGCGTGCTCCGCGCCGCACTTGTGGCCGCCGGACGCGTACTGGGCCTGCATGGTTTTCACGGTCGCGGGGTTCTTCGAGGCCAGGTATATCTTAACGCCGGCCGCGGTGTTCTCGTATTTGGCCGTCGCGTCCTTGGGCAGGCAGGAGCAGTTCCCGCCGGCGTAATGGACGGCGGTCAGTTCCTGGAGCTTGGCTATGGCTTCCTCGCCCTTGGCGGCCAGCGTCAGCTCGACGCCGTCCTTGGTGTTCTTGACGGTCTTCTCGACGCCTTCCATCTGCTTGGGGCAGGCGGCGGACTTGCCGTCCTTGTGCTTGCCGCAGTCGTGGCCTTTTTCGCCCTTCATCCCGGGGCAATCGTGCTTTTTCTCGTCCGCGCCCTTCGCGTTCATCGGGCAGTCGTGTTTGGCGCCCCCGGCGGCCTGTTCGGCCATGGGGCACTCCACCTTGGGGCCGTCCTTGACGCCTTCCGCTTTCTTGTCGCCCGGGCATTTGCCGCAATGGGCGTAGGCGGCCATCGTCACCGCGAAAAATATCACACCGGCGAGCAGATCTTTCTTCATTTGTGTTCTCCCTTTGTTTCCCTGGTCAAATGATCGATGCGGCCGCGGCCGCACGATTATTATATAAATTTTTAAAAAGAATATATGCCGCCCGGAACTTCCCCGCCTCACGCCGGTTGACAGACCGCACTGTATGTGGAATAATGATAATCATTATCAAATATGAAACCTGAAAGATGCCCCTGCGGAGGGATCTGCGATTGCCCGAAACCGGAGCCCCGGCGCAGCCGCCGCAGAGAAGCGGTGCTCAAGGCGGTGGCGTCGGTCTCCGGGCACCGTACCGCGGAGGAGATACGGCGCCTCGCCGAGCGCTCCCTGCCCGGTATCGGCATAGCGACGGTATACCGCTCTCTCAAGTGCCTTTGCGGCTGCGGCAAGGTAGTAGAGTTCAAGAGAGGGAAGAAGCCTTCGGTCTATGAGCTGGCCGGGGCGAGGACGGAGCACGCCCACCTGGTCTGCCGGGAATGCGGTTCGGTAACGGAGGTCCCCCTGCGGGGTCCGGAAAAAATATTCCGCCGCCTGTCGGCCGGAACGGGTTTTTCCCCCGCTGGAAGCAAGGTGGAGATATATGGTACCTGTAAGAGGTGCCTGAAGGAAGGAACCTTATGAAAGCGATACTGACGGCCGCGGTGTTTTTAGTTTCGTTCTCGGCTTGTTCCAAAGGGCCGGAAGCGGGAGCCTCCGGAAAGGCGGGCGTTACGGCGGGGGCCCAGGAACTTCGAGAGGGGGCCGATATCCCCCTCTCCGACGGAGGACGCTTCTCCTGGAAGTTCAGCGAGAAGCCCAAGCTGGGCGTCATCATCGTGAACCTGCAGGCCTTCGGCCCGGACGGCAAGCCCGATACCGGCTATACCCTGCAGGGGGAATACGGCATGCCCTCGATGCGTTATCACGATTCCGGGCCCAAGCCTTTCATCCTCAACAAGAAAGGGCATTACCTCTTCCCGGTGGAGTTCAGCATGGCCGGCGAGTGGGAGATAGTCGTGCGCGTATCTCGCGAAGGGAAGCCGCTCTATGAAGGCCGCAAGCTTCTTACTATCTAGCCTGCTGTTCTCCCCCCTGCCGGCCGCGGCCGGCAGCTCGCTCCTTTTCCTGGAGCTGCAGGGTGTCGGAGGGTATTCCTCGGCCGAAAGGTCGGAGATCTGGCATTCCATGCACGCCATGGAGCCGATGCAGAGAACCTCCGCCGGTTTCGACCTGGTTCACCGCCCCGGCGGCGGCTCGACGCTGGCCCTGCAGGCGCGGCTGGCGCACGATCCCGACGCGCCGGAGCGCACCCGCCCCCAGGTCTATAACGCTTATTACCGCGCGCGCGCGCCCTGGGGCGGCTACGCCTGGGCGGGGCATAACAGGACGGCGGCGGGGCTGGAATCCTACTTCGACACGCACAACGCGCTGATGCAGACGCTGCCCATGTACGGCTACGGTTTCGACCGGGACTGGGGCCTGGGCGGCTCGCGCGACTACGACTGGGGCGACGCCGCCGTCTCGCTGACCACCGGCTCGGGCATGCGCCTGCGCGGCGCCGGCGGCTGGCTGGCCTCGGCCCGCACCGGGCTGGGCGTCCTTAACCGCGACAACGGGACGCTCGGGCTCTACGCTTCCCTGGGCGAGACCCCGTCCGTGATGGGCTACGAGCTTATGAACGGCGCCGAGAAGAGCTATTCCGCCTTCGGCGCCGACTACGCCCTGCTCTGGGACCGCTGGGAACTGCGCGCCGACCTGCGCGCGGGTAAAAAGTCCGGTATGGATTACGCCGCCGGCCTGGCGCGGCTGGGGCTCAACCTCCTGGAGGAGAGCCGGCTGAAACTGGAGGGCCAGGCGGTTTACGAGGGGATGGAAGGAATGGAGGGCTGGGCGCTGGCGGCCGGCGCCTCCTGCGCCGCCACTCCTTACCTGACGCTGCGCGCCATGTTCGAGTACGACGAGACGGCCATGGACCGGCGCGCCGTCGCGCAGGTCTATTACTATATACCGATATAAGGGGTTCCATGAAAAAGGTATTTTTGTCCCTCTTTTTCTCCGCCTGGGCCGCGCCGGCCTTCGCGGCCGTCGGCTGCGACCTCAACGACCCGGACCGCGACGTGGAGCGGCTTTTCCCCTCCTCCACCGGCTACAAGGTCCGCTACCTGACGGTCAAGGCCGCCGGCGGCGAGGCGCTGCTGGCCCGCATCGAGAAGCGGCTGGGCGACAGGTTCAAGGGTCTCTACGAGACGATCGACGTGCCGTATACGGTCTACGATATCTACCGCGGCACCGAGCCGCTCGGGCACATCCACGGCGTGAACCAGAAAGGACAGTTCGGCGGCATACAGGTCTTCCTCGCCCTGGACAAGTCCGGGACGATAAGGTCTTTCTATATACAGAAGCTCACCTCGCGCGCGGCGAAGGACCTGCGCTCGAAAGAATTCGGCGCCCAGTTCGAGGGTCTCGCGCTGCCTGACTTCTCCGGCTACGACCCGGTCAGGGCGTCCGCGAAGCCCGGCACTCCCGCCGCCTCCCTCAAAGCGCCGGAGAGAGCCGCCGCGGACTTCCCCAACGTCATGCGCGCCGTCAAGAAGAACCTCATACTCATGGACGAGCTGGTGTTCACGGAGAAGAAAAAATGACCGTATATTCCATAGCCTATAAGAACCTGCTGCGCAAGAAGACGCGCACCGCGCTCACCGCCGGCGGCATCATGCTGTCGGCCTGGGTGCTGGCCACGCTGCTGGGCTTCAACAGGGGCTACCAGCAGGGCCTCAACCGCGACATCGACAATATGGGCTTCCAGGTGCTGCTGACGGCCAAGGGCTGCCCCTACGAGGCCGCCACGCTGATGCTCAAGGGCGGCACCGGCCTGCGCTACATGGACGAGTCCATCGTGAAGGACGTTTTCAAGCACCCCGAAGTGGAGAAGGTCACCCCGATGCTGATGCACGGCGTCTTCGACCCGGATAAGGGCGAGAACGGCGCTATAGCCGCCTACCTGGGCGTGGACCCGGCTACCTTCCCGTCGATGAAGCCTTACCTGGAGTTCAAGCAGGGCGGCTGGTTCACCGACGACAAGGCCTACGAGGCCGTGCTGGGCTACGAGGCGGCCGAGCTCGAGACGCGCGAGGCCGGCGACCTGATGCTTGTAGTCGGGGTCGAGAAGCCGGTCAAGGTGGTCGGCGTGCTCAAGCGCTCCGGCACGCAGGACGACGGGACTATATTCATGCCGCTCGGCGCGGTGCGCGGGATGTTCGACCGCAAGGGCAAGCTGACGGGCCTCGGCATAAAGGTGAAGAAGGAGGCCGATATCCCGGCCTTCGAGAACAAGCTCTACGACCTGCCCGACGTGCAGGTGGTCTCCATGGCGCAGGTAAAGTCCACGATCATGAACCTGGTCAACAGCGCGCGCGTGATAGCGATGGGCATCGCCGGCATAGCGCTGATAATCGCGATGGCCGGCGTGATCAACACCGTGCTGATGTCGGTGATGGAGCGCTACGCGGAGATAGGCATCATAAAGAGCATGGGCGCGATGCCCTTCGACGTCTTCCGCCTGATCTGGACGGAGACCGCGATACTCTGCGGCCTGGGCGGCGCGGCGGGCATAGGCCTGGCCTTCGTAACGGCCGGCCTGAGCGAGGCGGCCGTGCGCTACTTCCTGCCCTACGCGCCCAACGGCGCCCTCATCGCCCTGGACCCGGCCATCACGGGCTTCGCCTTCGTCCTCATAACGGCCGGGGGCCTGCTCAGCGGTCTTTACCCGGCCTGGCGCGCCGCGCGCGTGCGGCCGCTGGAAGCCATACGCATCGAAGGGGAGCAGTGATATGACCAACGATATACTGATATCAGCCAAGGACCTGCGGAAATCGTACCGCCGCGGCGCGGAAGAAGTGCGCGCCGTCGACGGCGTTTCCATGGACATCAGGTCCGGCGAGATGACGGCCATCATCGGTCCGTCGGGTTCGGGCAAGACGACGCTGCTCAATATGCTGGGATGCCTGGACAATCCAACCTCGGGCACGCTGCGCGTCGGAGGCGAGCTGGTCTTCGGCGGCCACCGCGAACTGCCCGAAGGCGAACTGACGCTGGTGCGCCGGCGCTTCTACGGCTATGTTTTCCAGAAATTCTACCTGGTGCCCACGCTGACGGTGCTGGAGAACATCATGCTGCCGGGCGCTTTCTACCGGGGCGAGGGCGGCTGGAACCCGCGCGAGGTCATGAAACTGCTCGGCATAGACCGCCGGGAGGACCATCTCCCGGGCGAGCTTTCCGGCGGCGAGATGCAGCGCGTGGCCATAGCCCGCGCGCTCATCAACGGCCCCAGGGTGCTGCTGGCCGACGAGCCGACGGGCAACCTGGACAGCCGCCGTTCCGAAGAGATAAAGGAGATACTGAAAGGGCTGGCCTCAAGGGGCGTCGCGGTGCTGATGGTGACCCACAACCCGGAACTCGCCAGAGCCGCCGACCGGGTGCTGGAGATACGCGACGGGAGGACGCACTAGGGCCTGACGGCCGCCGCCTTATCGGCCCGGGCGAGTTTCTCCAGGACGCGGGCCAGCTGGTCCGAGCAGGAGGTCTTCTTGGAGCCGCACTTTATCCCCTTGAGCTTGCGTACCGCTTCCCTGACCGGCATGCCTTCGAGCAGCAGGGCCATGGCCCGGAGATTGCCGGGGCAGCCCTTGTAGAACTTCACGCCTTTGAGCTTCCCCCCGACGACGCGGAAAGATACCGACTTGGCGCAGACGCCTTCGAGCTCGTGTTCCATGCTTTTGGTCAAACTCCCTCCCGCGGCTATTTTATAGAATCCCAGTATACGATTTTTCGGAGGTCCCCATGCCCCAGTTCATCGAAAAACCCAAGCTGGTCAAAGCCGCCGGCAACAAACCCAAGGTCATAGAGGAATTCATCGGCCGCGCCAATTCCGGCACCAGCACGATAAGCGTGGCCCGCATGGTCAGCCCCGGCGGCTGGGAGGAGCCGGAGCAGCACCCGCTCTTCACCGAGTATACGCTGGTGCTCAAAGGACTGCTGCGCGTGGAGACGAAGGACGGGACTTTCGACGTGCGCGGCGGCCAGGCGATAATCATGCAGCCGGAAGAGCGGGTCCGCTATTCGACGCCGGAGCCGGAAGGCGCGGAATACATCGCCATCTGCCTGCCGGCCTTCTCTTTCGAGACGGTCCACCGCGAAGGCGAGACCGAAAAGCCTTACTGAGCCGCCGCCTTCTTCCGGGCTCCCGGCAGCCTCAGGCGCAGCGTCAGCAGCGCGTCGCCGGAGAACAGCCGCGCCGCCAGCGTCACGAACACGGCGAAGACCGCCGCCTGGTAGGCTATCCCCCACCCCGCCCGGGCGAAATTACCCATCATCACGTTCTGCGGCGCCATGAAGGCGTGCGTGAACGGTATGGCGTAGAGCAGCGCTTTTATCCCCCATCCCGCCGTGCTGAGGTCGATGAAGATCGGCATCAGGTACGAGATCATCAGCGGCATCATCAGCGGCATCAGCATCGCCTGTATGCTTTTCACGTCCTCGGAGAGTATGCCGAGGATGAAGGCCATCGACAGCGCGCAGAGTATGCAGAAGAGCACCGAAAGCCCTATCAGCAGGTAGCCCTGGGTCGTTATGATCAGGCCCAGCTTGATCAGCGCCGGGCCGGCGGCCGCCGCGGACGCGGAGGCGCTTTCGGCCGCGCCGGTTATCCCGCCCATGAAAGAACGCATGCCCAGCATATAGGCCACCGACAGCGCGGCGGCTATTATCGACGAGGCCGTCAGCTTGGAAAGGACCAGGAGCCTGCGGTCCACCGGGGAACTGAGCAGGGTCTCGAGCGTCTTGTTCTCCTTCTCCGTGGCGACGGCCGTCATTATCATCTGCGCCGACAGTATGACTATGAAGAACACGGCTATCGGGAAGAAATAGGACTGCGACTGTATGAAACCGACCACCTGGCCCAGCGGCACTTTCTCGGTCCTGCCGTCTATGACCACGTATTCCTCGGCAGGGGCCGGATCGCGCAGGAAGGCGGGCGGCAGGCCGGGGGCCTTGCGCTCCAGGGCGTAGGCGCTGGCCTCGGCGGCCGCGAGCGCCGATACCTTGCGTATGCGCGAGGCCGCCATGGCCGGGCCCATGCCCGAGGCGTCCTTGCGGAAGCGGGAATAGAACTCGAGCCGGGACGGACGGCCTTCCTCCACCGACCGGGCCAGCCCGTCCGGGATGACCAGGAAGGAGTTCTCGGCGGCGTGCTCCGGCGCGGCCATGGCGGACGCTATGCCGGTGAAGGCCGAGGGCTTTATCGGGGTCTTGCCCCCGCCCATGGCCTTGAGCAGGCGGGCCGAGAGCTCCGAACGGTCCAGGTCCATCACCACTATCGAGTTGGACGCGCCCGAGGCCCTGCTGTGGCTGCCGACGGACTTGCCGATGACGTAGAAGACGAAGATCATCGCCGCTATGGAGATGACCAGCTGCCGGGTCAGCAGCTCCTTGATCTCTTTCCTGAGCAGGACGGTGAAGATGTTCATTGCGTCAGCCTCACGAAGACCTCTTCGAGGTCTTCCGTCGAGAACTGGCTTTTGAGCGCCGCCGGAGCGTCGCAGGCCAGCAGTTTCCCCCTGTTTATCACCCCGATGCGGCCGGAGAGGAACTCTATCTCGGTCATATTGTGGCTGGAAATGAGGAACGTCATTCCGCCGGCGGCCAGTTCCTTTATCGTCTTGCGGATCTCGTAGCCGTTGACTATGTCCAGGCCGCTGGTGGGTTCGTCCAGTATGGCCAGCCGCGGGCGTATCATGACCGCGCGGGCCAGCAGCAGCTTGCGCGCCATGCCTTTGCTGTAGGTCTTTATCTTATCGCCGAGCCTGGGGCCGAGGCCCGAGAGCCGCGCGCCGTAAGCCGCCGCCTCGGCGGCCTTGCGCGAGTCGCGCAGGAAGACCATGGCCATGAAATCGAGGTACTCGTGGCCGGAAAGGTTCTTGTAAGCCCCGGCCTCCTCGGGGAGGTAGCTTATCCTCCCGCGCACGGCGTGGGCGTCCCGTACGGTGTCGAGGCCGAACACCGAGATGGCCCCGGCGGTCGGGGTCAGGATGGTCGAGATCATCTTGAGCGTGGTGGATTTCCCGACGCCGTTGGGGCCGACGAGGGCGAAGATCTCCCCCTCGCGGACGGAGAAGTCCAGGCCGGCCACGGCCTCGAAATCCCCGTATTTCTTCACAAGCCCGGATATTTTGAGCGCGTCCATACCCCGACAGGATACTATTTTTTCAAAAGGGTTGACTCGGGCTTCATGATTGACTAATATCAATCGTATGGAAAGAACATCGCTTTTCCTGGCGCTGGCTTTATTCGTCCCGTCCCCTTCCTCCGCCTCGGAATTCGCGCTCGACCGCCTTTCGGCCGCCGACGTGGCGGCCGTCGGGACGGCGCTGCCCGCCCCGGCGCATTTCCTCTCCCCCCTCAGGGCCCCGGAAGCCGCCGACGACGGCTACTTCAACCGCTATATCCTCAAGGCCGTCGACCGCCTCTACGCCGAGTACGGACTGCTGGGCTACGACATCAATTCGATACTGACCCACGACATCCCCTACCACACCTACGGCGTGATAAAAGCGCGCCGGCCCCCGCTGACGATGTGCGTGGCGGCCATGATGGAAGTGCTGCTGACGGCCTACGATATCTACGCCGCCGAGACCGGGGACTATTCCGTGTTCACCTATCTTCCCCGGCGCAGCTACGAGGGCCTGGCGATAACCGACCTGAAGGGTCATATCTGGGTCAATCACGATTTCAAGGCCTACGGCACGGCGGACGCGCTGATAAACTTCGGTATGGGCGAGCGCCGCCTTTTCGAGCGGCTCAGGCCCGGCGATTTCGTGAATATCAACCGCACCACCAGGACCGGCCACGCGGTGGTCTTCATCAACTATATCGACGGACAGGGCCGCGCGCAGGCGGAGTACAACGACTCGGTGGTGGGCTTCAAGTATTTCTCCTCGCAGGGCGGGCGCGAGGCGGGCGCCGGCGGTTTCGATTACCGCTACGCCGTTTTCAGCCAGTTCGGCTGCCCGGAGATGCCTTACAAGCGCGACTGCAACGTCATCTATTCGCAGCGCCAGGAATACCTCAATACCGGCACGATGCTCATGCCGGAGCGCTGGACCGGGGTCCTCCCCTCGCCGGGGCCGGCCGCGGCGCAGGAGACCGTACTGGATAAGCTTTTTTTCGACGGCCGCACCACCGACGACTGAGGCCGCTCCTTCCAAAAGTGAAAGCCCCGGCAGGCCGGGGCTTTTCTTTTTTGCGCCCGCCGCGGCGTTATTTCGCCGGTCCCTTGTCCCGCAGGCCGATGCGTCCGAGAAGAGGCAGTTTTATCGCGGGGCGCAACAGGTCAACGCCTAAGCTGAGACCGAGCAGGTTGATCTCCACGCCGTCCGACAACCCGGCCGTGACGCCGGCCAGGCCGTAGATGGACAGCTGCAACCCGGTGCCGCTTTCGGAGACCGAGGCCACCCGCGTTCCGCCCAGCCAGTCCCTGCCCACGGCGTTCGAAGGCAGTTCCACCCCTATTTCAGGGACATTGCGCAGTATATGCGAGACGAAGGTGTTGCTGTTGGGACCGGGCCAGGCCCTGTAAACGGAGGCGTAAGGATAGGTCCGCGCCGCTTCGTCGATCTTCGGTATGATCCTTTCCGCCGGCTCTCCCCGTATATCGAAAAGGAGTTTCGGGCTCCTGCCGTACCACTTCCGGTCCGGTATGTCCGTCTCGACGACCACGGCGCTGGTGGAGCGGCGGAGACGCCAGCCCACCAAATGATAGACCCGGTAATCCGGCGAGCCCTTTTCCTTGACCGAGATCCAGCAGTGGACCGCGAAAACTCCGCGCCAGCGCACGGCCCTTGCCGCGAAACCCTGCACGACGGCTTCCGGGTGCTCCGCCGGCAGCGGCGAGACGCCCGCGCTGCCCCTGTCGGCCGTGCGCCAGTCGGTATTCGACCAGGGACGGGCCTGCATGACCGCCGCCAGAAGTATGGCCGCCGCGCCGGCGGCTGTAAGCGAAAGCAGCCTTTTTCCCATGCGTTCACCGGAGGTCATCGGATAATGCGGCCGCCGTGGCGTGAAATTCGTTCCTGCGGGCCACGCCCGCGGCGTCGAGCCCGTCCTTGTTGCGGGCCTGCGTCCCGGCGCCGAGCGAGACCAGTTTCAGGGCCGTTCCCGTTTTTCCCCGCCAGGCCGCCAGGATGAGAGGGGTATTGTTGTCATAATCCCTCGCGTTCACGTCGGCGCCGGCCTTCACCAGCGCTTCGCAGACCTCCGTATGACCGCGCAGCGCGGCCCACATGAGGGGCGTCCAGGTTATCCTGTCCCTGTCCTCGATCGGCGCGCCGCGGGCCAGCAGCAGCTTCAGCGCGGCGGGTTTGTTCCAGCGGGCCGCAAGGTGCAGCGGCGTCTGCGCCCTGGTCTCTCTGGCGCTTATGTCCGCCCCCCTGTCCAGCAAAAGAGCGGCTATTTCGGCGTTATCGCGCATCACGGCCATCATCAACGGGGTGAAGGCCCTGGGTTTTTCGGGGTTCACGGGCACGCCGGCGTCGAGCAGGCGCACCACTTCCTCCCGGTCGCCGCGCCGTATCGCTTCGAGCAGCGACTGCCGGCCGTCGGGGAGCGAACAGGCGGCCAGGAACAGCGCGGCCGCTATCGCCGCCGTTCTGGCGTAAAACGCCGGGGGACCCCCGACCGGCCCGGATGACGTCATCCGTCAATTGTATATGGCTGCGGCGTTTTTTTCAAGTGTAAAATAAGAACAGCCCCCCTTTTTTTTAAGGGAGGGCTGTCCGGGGGCACCTGTTCACTGCGGGAGGCCGCGGGGGAAAGCCGTTCTTACGGACTCGAGACCGGCCAGGTCCGGTTCGCGCGCGGCCGGCAGCGAGGCCGTCAGGCCGAGGTAGGCGGTCTCTCCCTTGGAAACGGGGATGAACGCGGCGAGCTCCGAGATCTTGGTCACGTCCTCGCCGCGCCCGCCTTCGTCCCCCACGCGGTAAGAGACGCGGCAATCGCCCTCGTAGACGAAATCGGTCTCGCCGCGCACCAGGATGCCTTCGATAAGGTTCGTCCCGAGGTTGAAGACCGGGGAACCGGAATTACCGCCGTAGGTGTCGAGGTTGGCCACGAAATAGCCGGGCTGGCCGGGATCGCGCACCGCGGCGCCTCCCGCCACCTTCAGGGGCAGCCCTACCGGGTGGCCGATCACGAAGAGCGGCGTTCCTTTGGCGGGAGAGCCTCCGCGGTTGACGGCCAGAGGTTGCCTGCCCTCCGCCGCGCGGTCTATGCGCAGCAGCGCGTAGTCCGCCCCGAGCCCGGCCGCGCCGGGTTCCTCGGGAGCCGGTCCGCCCATCTGAAGCGCCCATTTCTCTATGCTCCTGCAGGAATAGACCTGCGAGGCCGGCACGACGGACGGGGCGGTCCCGGACCCGTCGTTCCTGAAGCCGAAAACGAACATGGTGTTGTCGCAGTCCTCCTGCGTCCTCACGCAGTGGCCGGCGGTCATTATCAGGTCCTCCCCCACCAGCGTGCCCGAGCAGAAAGCGCCCAGGGGCTGCTGGGAGAAGGGTTCGGAGGCGCAGACGCCCACGGCGTCGGCGAACCTGGCGGTGCGCAGGGAGTAATTATCTCCCTCCTTCTTCAGGTCCCAGGTTTGCCACAGGGAGACGACCGAGTCGGCCAGCTTTCTCTGGTCGGCCGGCGCCTGGAAATATTCGAGGCGGTCATCATTACCGTAGATGACCTTGTTTTCGGCTTTCAGCGGAGAGGGAAGAACGGATACGGCGAGGAACAGTGTTGTCAGCGCGATGTTGTTCATTAAGCCTCCGGATCGTGTTGCATATACTTTGTACCCTTCCCCTTGATTATAATCAAAGGCCAAAGGTCCCGGTTTTTAATAGGTCCAAAGGCCTATATTAGAAAATGTAATACAAGCATCCGGAGTATCCCGGCGAGCGTGAGAGGCGTTGGAGGCGGAGCGGCCGGCGGTCTTAAAGCCAGCCCAGGAACATTTCCACGGAAAAGGCGTCCAGCAGTCTGAAGGCGGCGTAGTAGAGGAGGAAAAGCGCCGGGTATGCGGCGGGCGGGAGCCAGGACGGCGTATTTAAAGAGAGGTTGTTCTCGTTCCCGAGCAGGTCCCGCCCCTCCCCCCTTGCCGCCAGGGAGAGCGAATGCAGCGGGAAGGCGGCCAGGGCCAGCAAAGGAAAGAACGCGTAACCGGCAAGGGGCATTCCCAGCAGGTCCGGTCCGTCGGCGAAAGGGAACGCGTATATCCGCGAAGGACCGCCCGCCAGGTTCCAGATCTCTCCCACGATGCCGCAGAACAGTCCGGCGGCGGCGATAGCCGCGGCGCCTTTCCTCCCGCCGGAGAGCCGGCTTCTCCAGAGAGAAGGGAGTCCCGTTCTCAGGGCCAGCCATTCGGCCGTTATCAGCAGTCCGGGCGCGGCCAGAGGGAAGAGTAAGGACGGGAAAGCCGAAGATAACAGGATCGCAGCCGTTCCCGCCGCGAGCGCCGCCCTGGAAGCCCCGCCGGAGGGGCGGCAGAGCTTCTCCGGGCGCGGGGAACGCGCCTTTCCCGGCAGAAGAAAGGCCGCGGACTGGTGCAGGGCGGGCAGGAGGGCCGAGCCGTAAAGAAAGTACCAGGCCCACCTGTAGGACCGGGAATAAGGCAGCCCGGAATACTTCCAGAGCCCCAGCCTGATATTCGCCGCCTCGAAGACGAGCCAGACGGCGCAGGAACAGAAAGCCATCCAGATGAAATCGTCGGTACGGGTGATGATGAGGGATTCGCCTTTCAGCGAGAAAATAAGGCTGTCGGAAAGCGCGACGTAAGCCCACCAGAGCAGCGGGGCCGAAAAAACCGCGAGCGGCTGGAAACCGCTGTACATCCCCGCCAGGCCCGTGAAGGCCAGCAGGAAGCCGGAGTAGAGTACGACGCTTGGCTTGATGTCCTGCATTTGTGTCCACCCCCCCCCTTGAAAAAACGGAGAGTCCGGGCGTTAGAGCATTCTCTCGAAACGGAAATTCAGTATGACGAAGCGTCTGACCGAGAGCGACAGCCTGTAGAGGAAGTACGCCAGCTTCAGGCCCAGCAGGCGTTTGACCGCTTCTTTCCAGGGGGTTTTCCCCGCTTTGCTCTTTTCATCGCCGAACTGCGTCATATAGTAGCCCTGTATCGGCACTAATAGTTCCGGGCCGGCCGCAGCTTTCCTGGCCGTGAAGAATATGTCGCTCTTCCCGAACAGATCGCTTATGACCTCCGCGGTACCGGGGGTGTAATCGTACCGGCGTCTAGCGGTCCTGAAACAACCCCCGCGAGCCCGCAGTATGCTCATATGCATACCGTCAAAGCCGTTGATCTTGAAAAAATCCCGGAAAAGCGTCGGAGAAAAACTGTAGAAACCGTGGTCGACCATTCCGGACATCGGTGAGAAAAAGGCTACATGGCCTCCGGGCTTCAATAACCTTACGGTATTGAACAGCACCTCCTTGACGTCGAAGCAATGCTCCAGCGTCCCCGCGTCCGAGACCAGGTCGTACTGCCCTTCCAGTTCCCGCGGTATCCTTTTGTTCAGGTCCAGAGTGAAAGTCGGCTTCTCGTTATCGAAGTAATCGACGCTGTGAATCTCGTCGAACCCCAGCATTTTGAAGAAAACGTCCTGATGTATGGACTTGCCGAACTGGGTGAGCGGATCGTATTTCACTTCGGATTCGGGCAGTACCCTGGGCGGGCGGCCCTCCCGCCGGAATATCCTGAGAAGACCGTCATGATCGGCGTCCACGCCGTTCCTGCCGAATGTAAGCACCTTCCCCGAGCATTCCTTGTCCTTGAATGCCCTTACCAGCAGTTGAAGAGCGGCTTTCGAATAGCCCATGATCAGATACAGGTCTTATCGGTCCGCTTCGGCGCGGACGACGGCGAAAGATCCGAACGAACGTCCCGGACCAAATTGTACAAAATCCCGCGGAAACGGTCAGAACGGGAACTTGTAGCGTTCAAGCCCCAGTTCCTCGCGCATCGCCAGGACTTCCCGCTGGGTCTCCTTATTGACGGGAACGCCCTTGTTCTTCCGGTACTGCCAGGCGAGGTATTCCTTCTCGCCGGCGGTATAGATGCGCTTCGCCCCGGGCATCTTCTTCGACGCGCGCAGTTCGCGCAGGATGTTCCCCGCCGTGCGCTTGAACGAGGCCAGCGGCACGAAATGCCCGATGTCGATGGCGAGGAAGAAATGGCCGAGCGGGTAAGGGACCTTGTTGCCCTTTTTATCGTAGCCCAGCAGCTGCTTCATGTAGGCCCCGTCCTGCAGCGCGGCCGAGAGTATCTCTACGACGGCGCAGTAGCCGTAGCCCTTGTAGCCGCCCAGGTCCTCGCCGACGCCGCCCAGCGGCGCGAGGGCCGCCGTGCCCTTTATCAGGTCGGTCAGCACGGCGCGCGAATCGGTCTTGCTGCCCCCCTTCTCGTCTATGACCCAGCCCTTGGGCATCCGCTTGCCCAACTTGGCGTAGACCTCGATCTTGCCGCGCTGCGTTATGGAAGTGGCGCAGTCGAGCATGAACGGGAACTTCTCGTCCGTCGGCAGGGCGAAGGTCAGCGGGTTGGTCCCCATCATGTTCTCGACGCCGAAGGTCGGCGCGACCGACGGGCGGGCGTTGGTGCCGGTTATCCCTATCATGCCGGCCTTCGCGGCCAGCAGAGTGTGATAGCCCGCGATGCCGTAATGGGTCGAGTTGCGCACGGCCGTCATGCCGAGGCCGTACCGCTTCGCTTTCTTTATCGCTATCTCCATGGCGCGCTTGGCTATGACGTGGCCCATGCCGTTGTGGCCGTCGATGACGGCGGTGGTCGGCGTGTCCTTGACTATCTCGAACTTCGTCTTCGCCAGTTGTATGCCCTGCTTTATCCGGTCGTAGTAGATCGGCTTGAGGCGGGAAACGCCGTGCGAGTCTATGCCCAGCTTGTCGGCGGTTATCAGGACTTCGGCGCAGACGGCCGCGTCGGCCGCCGGGACCCCTATGCCCTTGAAAACGTCGCGCATGAAGCGCTCCATCAGGTCGAATTTCACCCACTTGGCACCTTTCTCTATTTCCATGTCACCTCCGTGGAGTTAGTCGCTAAATTTACGGCCTTCGATGAGGTCGGCCAGCGCCGCCGCGGCCCCGGCCGGGTCCGGCACGCCGGTCCCGCCATAGGCCGCCGACATGGCGGCCGCGGCTCCCCCGTCGGAGAGGAGGCGGCGCAGTTCGCGGGCCAGCGCTGCCGGCAGGTCCGGCCCCTGGGACAGGCCGACGGCGGCTCCGGCGCGGGAGAGAACGGCGGCGTTGGCGGCCTGATGTCCACCCGCCGAGGTCGGCAGCGGCACCAGGACGGCGGGCTTGCGCACGGCGGCCAGTTCGGCGACGGTGCTGGCCCCGGAGCGCGAGACTATTATGTCGGCCGCGGCGTACAGCAGGTCCATCTCCGCGCAGTAATCGAGCAGTTTTAAGTCCGGGTCGGCGGCGAGTCCGGCCTCCGCATAGGCCAGCCGCGTCTTTTCCGCGTTGCCTTTGCCGGCGACATGGAGCACCTGGAAAGAGAGCCCGCCGGCTTTCAGTTCTCCGGCGGCGGCCGCCAGCGCGGAATTGAGCGCCGCGGCGCCCTGGCTGCCGCCGAAGGCCGCTATCACCGGCGCGGAGAGCTTCAGGCCCAGCCGCTCCCGCGCTTCTTCGCGGGAGACCTTGGGCGGGATGAATCCGCGCACCGGGGTGCCGGTCAGCACCGTCCTGCCGGCGAAAGGGTCCCGTTCTACGGGCAGCCCCAGCGCCACCGCGGGGCAGACCGCGCCGGCTATGCGGTTGCCCAGGCCGAAGACGGCGTTGGATTCGTGTATGAGCCGCGGTACGCCGCGCAGCCAGGCCAGCAGCACCGCCGGGAAAGAGACATAGCTGCCGGCGCCGAAGACGGCGTCGGGCGAATAGTCGGCCAGTACCCGCCAGGCGCCGCGCAGCCCGGCGGAGAATTTGGCCAGGAAGCGCAGGTGGCGCAGCGGGTTGAGCGAGCGCGGCAGGGCCGCGGCCGGTATTTCGGCGTAAGGCAGGCCCTCCGCGTCCAGGGCGGGGGCGGAGATGTCCCCCTCCTTGACGAGGAAAAGGACCTGCCAGCCGCGCCGCGCCAGCTCCCGGCCCAGCGCCAGCCCGGGGTAGAAATGGCCCCCGGTCCCGCCGGCCGCTATCAGGGCGCGCCGCCTTTTCACGATGTTCATAGTACGGCCTTCCTGTGCGCCGAAACGTTGAGCACGAAGCCCGCCGCCAGCAGCATGGTGATCATCGACGAGCCTCCGTAGGAGAAGAAAGGCAGGGGTATGCCCTTGGTCGGCGTCAGGCCCAGCGTCATGGCCATGTTGAAGAAGGCCTGCAGGCAGATGACCAGCACCATGCCCGAAGCGGCTATGGCCGAGAAGAAAGTGGTGGCGTTGCGGGCCAGCCTGAGGCCGCGCAGCAGGAGGTAGCCGAAGAGCCCCGCTATCAGCAGCGACCCGAACAGCCCGAGCTCCTCGGCGACGACGGGGAAGATGAAGTCGGTGTGGGGCTCCGGCAGGTACATCAGCTTGAGCTTGGAGGCCCCGAGCCCTACGCCGAACCAGCCGCCCGAGCCTATGGCCAGCAGCGACTGCACCAGCTGGTAGCCCGTGCCCGAGGCGTCGTCCCAGGGCGAAAGGAAGTTCCTGAACCTGGCTATGCGGTAGGGCTTGCGTATGAGCTCCTCGATGAAGACGAGCAGGCCGAAGCCCAGCGGCGCCAGTATGTAGCGCAGTTTCACGCCCGAGCAGAACAGCATCGTCAGCGCCACGGCGAAGATGAGCGCGGGCGTGCCCAGGTCGGGCTGCATGGCGATCAGCGCCAGGGCCAGCAGCGTCACGATCAGGGGCCGGAGCAGCTGCCGCCAGTCCTTGAGTATGCGGCTGATGTTCTTGTCGAAATGGTCGGCCAGGTAGAGCACGACGGCCAGCTTGGCGAATTCGCTGACCTGCAGGTTCATGAAGCCCAGCGGTATCCAGCGGCGCACATGGGCCACCGGCGGCATGAAAAGCGTGGCCAGCAGCAGGGCCAGCGTGGCCAGCATGAGCGGCTTTATGAACTTGCGGAACTTCTCCAGTTCCAGGTTCATGACCGCCCACATGCCCGCCAGCCCGGCGAAGGTCCAGACGAGCTGGCGCTTCACGAAGAAGAAGGACGAGAGGCCCTTGTTCTCGGCGTAGATGGCGCTGGCGGAATAGAGCGAGACCAGGCCGATAAGGAGCAGCGCGGCCACCGCGATCATGAAGTGATAGTCCGCGTAGCGCAGGCTGCGCGAGGTGAAAAGTCCGGCGAAGGGACCGGGGCCGCCTCTCCCCCCGCGCCCGGCCGAATAGCGCCGTCTCATTTCAGCCTCCCGGCCAGGCGTTTGAATTCCGCCCCGCGGTGCTCGAAATCCCGGAACTGGTCGAATGAGGCGCAGGCGGGCGAGAGAAGCACTATGTCCCCCGTCCGCGCCGCCGCCGCCGCTTTTTCAAGGGCCGCTTCAAGCGTGACCGTCCTCTCCATCGGCGCCGTACCGCGCAGCTGCTTCTCTATCAGCGGGGCCGCCTTGCCGATGGTCAGGACCTTTTTGACCGACGCCCTGATGAGCGGCTTCAGCGGGGCGTAGGGCACGCCCTTGTCGAGGCCGCCGAGTATGAGCCAGATGTTCTTTTTCCCGGCCAGCGCGCGCAGCGCCGTCGCCGTCGAATCGACGTTGGTCGCCTTGGAATCGTTTATGTAGGTCACGCCGCGCAGGACACGGGCGGTCTCGATGCGGTGCTCGACGCCCCTGAAGGCGGCGAAGACCTTCCGCAGGTCCGCCGGGCCAGCGCCGCAGGACAGCGCCATAAGCCCGGCGCACATCGCGTTCTCCAGGTTGTGCCGCCCGGGCAGGCGCGGCGGCTCGACGGTAAAGGACAAGGTGCCGGTCCTGAAGGCCAGCCGGCCGTCCCCGGTCCAGGCGCTCAGTTTTCCCCCGCACCTGTTGGAGGAGAAGAACAGGGCTCTCGAAGGGCAGCGGTGCGCGAGGCGGCGGCAGGCCGCGTCCTCGTAGTTGAAAACGCAGGCGGCGGACTTGCGCTGGCCGGCGAAGACCTTCGCCTTGGCCGCGGCATAGGCGGCCAGGCCGCCGTGATGGTCGAGGTGGTCGGGCGTTATGTTGAGCACGCAGGCCGCGTCAGGGGAGAGGGCGGAGCTGTCCTCGAGCTGGTAGCTGGACAATTCCATGACCAGCGCGTCCTTCGGCCCGGCCTTGGGCGCCGTGGCGGAGGCGGGTATTCCGAGATTCCCGCAGACGAAAGCGCGCGCCCCCCGCCGCTTCGCCGCCGACTGCATCAGCAGGCCCAGCAGTTCCGTCGTGGTGGTCTTGCCGTTGGTGCCGGTGACCGCCAGCACCTTGCCCGCTTTGGAGAAAGCCAGAGCTGTCTCTATTTCGCTGAAAACGGGTACTCCCGCCGCCCGGAGCTTTTTGAATACCGGCGCGTGCGAAGGCAAGCCTGGGCTTTTGACGGCGAAGCCGCAGGATAATATCCTGTCGCTGTGCCCCCCCGCCTCGATCTGTACGGACCCGGGCAGGTCCTTGAGTTTCGGCTTCAGGTCCTTCATCGGCGCCGAGTCGCTGAGCAGCACGCGGAAACCTTTCCCCGCCAGCAGCCGCGCGGCCGCCAGGCCGGACCGGCCCGCCCCTATGACGAGGGCTCTTTTGCCTTTGAAGTCTGACGGCCTGAACATATCAGTAATAATGCCCCAGGTCTTTCAGGTTCTCCGTCGTGATCTTCGGGCTGAAGACCTTGTACACCCAGAGCTGGTAGGCGATGACGGCCGGCAGGAATACGCCGACCACGACGGTCATTACTTTAAGCGTGTAAGGGCCCGAGGCGGAGTTGTAGGCGGTAAGTCCCGCTCCGCGCTGTCCCAGCGCCGGCACCAGGTCCGGGAACATGCCGGCCAGGCCGGTGAAGACCAGCGCCAGTATGAAGACGAGGGAGCCGACGAAAGCGCCCCTGGGCGAACCGGAAAAACCGGGCTTGGCCCTGATCAGGCCCGCGGCGGCGGCCAGCGGCAGCAGGTAGAGCAGCGGTCTGACTGCGTAATTTTCGAAGAGCGGCGTGCCGTAGCGCGAGGCCGCGACGAAGGCCAGCAGCAGGAGCGCGACCAGGTACCAGGCCCGGCCCGCGGCCGCGGCGGCCCTGTCGGCCAGCGGCCCGCCGGCGCGCAGCGCCAGCCAGAGCAGGCCGTGATGCAGGAAGGCCACCATGAAGAATACCGCCGTCAGCAGCGCGTAGGGGTTGAGCAGGTCCCAGAACGAGGACTTTATCATGCCCGCTTCCAGCGGGAAGCCGCGGAAGAGGTTGCCGAAGAAGACGCCCAGCAGCAGCGCGGGGAGGAAGCCGCCCGCGGCTATGGCCAGGTCCCAGAAACGGGTCCAGCCCGCCCCCTCCACCTTGCCGCGGAACTCGAACGCCACTCCCCTGAATATCAGAGACAGCAGGAGCAGGAACATAGCGACATAGAGGCCGCTGAAAAGCGCGGCGTAGACGGGCGGGAAGGCGGCGAAGGTGACGCCGCCGGCGGTGACCAGCCAGACCTCGTTGCCGTCCCAGACGGGGCCTATCGTGTTTATGACCACGCGCTTTTCGTCGGGCGTGCGCGCCAGGAAGTTGTGGGCCATGCAGGCGCCGAAGTCGAAGCCGTCGAGCGCAAGGTATACCGCCCAGAGCAGACCCCAGGCCAGGAACCAGAAGGCGTTGAGTCCGTTCATGCGGCCTCCCCGGGCGCCTTCGCCGCGTATTTGAACATCAGGTATACCCCCAGCGCTCCCAGCGCCGCGTAGACCAGCGTCAGCGAGACCAGGGAGAAGGCGACCATCCCCGCGCCGACGTTCGGCGAGGCGCCCTCGGCCGTGCGCATCAGGCCGTGGACTATCCAGGGCTGGCGGCCCATCTCGGTGACTATCCAGCCCAGTTCGTTGGCGAGGTACGGCAGCGGTATGACCGCCACCGCGGCCTTCAGGAACAGGGGGTATTTTCCCGTCCAGCCCAGCAGCGAGAGCGCCGCGGCGGCGGCCGAGAAGGCGATGAAGAACATGCCCAGCGCCACCATCAGTTTGAAGCTTATGAAGACCGGCCAGAGCGGCGGCCTGTCCGCCGGATGGAAGTCCCTGAGGCCCTTTATCTCGGCGTCGGCCTTCTTGAAAGCCATGAAACTGAGCAGCTTCGGTATGCCCAGCGCCTCGACGCGGTTGCGCTCATTGGCCGGGTCCGGCAGCACGACGAGGTTGTAGGGCACGCCTTTCTCCGTTTCCCAGACCGCCTCCATCGCCGCGAACTTGGCGGGCTGGAGCTTGGCCGACATCATGCCGTTGAGGTCGCCCGCGCCCAGCACGCCCAGCGACGCGGCCAGCGCCATGAAGGCGCCCAGCCGGAAAGAGCGGCCGAAGAAGCCGGGCGCGTTCTTCCTGAGGAGGTGCCAGGCCGAGACGCCCATGACGAAGAAGCCCGCCACCGTCCAGGCCGCGAGCACCGTGTGCAGGAACATGGTCCAGCCGTAGGGATTGGTCACCAGCGCGGCGAAATCCGTCATTTCGGCGCGGCCGTTGCGCACCGCGTAGCCCACCGGGTTCTGCATCCAGCCGTTGGCCAGTATGATCCAGAGAGCCGAGAGGTTGGTCCCTATGGCCACCAGCCAGATCGAGAGCAGGTGCAGGCCGCGCGAGACGCGCTTCCAGCCGAACATCCAGACGCCGATGAACGTGGACTCGAGGAAGAATGAAGTTGTCGCCTCTATCGCCAGCGGCGCGCCGAAGACGTCGCCGACATAGGCCGAGTAGGCGGCCCAGTTCATGCCGAACTGGAATTCCAGGGTGATGCCGGTCACCACGCCGACCGCGAAATTTATCAGGAAAAGCTTGCCCCAGAACTTCGCCTGGTCCAGCCAGCGGTCGTCCTTCGTTATGAAGCCCAGCGTCTCCATCGCGGCTATGAGCACGGCCAGGCCTATCGTCAGCGGCACGAAGAGGAAGTGGAAGCCCGCCGTTACGGCGAACTGCAGCCTGCTCAGAGTAAGCGCGTCCATGGTCCTACCTTATCTTGAGCGACGAGAGGGCGATGAGCATCAGCATGATGCCCGCTATCCAGAAACGTATCGTGACCTTTGACTCGGCGACCCCCCCCAGTTCGAAATGATGGTGCAGCGGCGCCATCCGGAAGAGGCGCTTCTTATCGCGCAGTTTATACGAACCCATCTGGAGCAGTACCGAAAGGGTCTCGGCCAGGAAGATGCCTCCCGCTACCGGCAGCAGCAGCTCCTGCTTGACGGCTATAGCGGAGACGCCTATAGCGCCGCCCAGGAACAGCGAACTGGTGTCGCCCATGAAAACCTCGGCCGGGTGAGCGTTGTACCACAGGAAGCCCAGGCACGAGCCTATCATCGCGGCCAGGAAGACGGTTATCTCGCCGGCGCCCTCGACGTAGATTATCTTCAGGTACGAGGCTATCTTGATATTGCCGGCGGCGTAGGCTATGACGGCGAAGGTCAGCGCGGCGAAGACTATCGTGCCGGCGGCGAGGCCGTCGAGCCCGTCGGTAAGGTTGACCGCGTTGGAAGAGCCGATGATCATGAGCATGACCAGCGCGGCGTAGAAGAGGCCCAGGTCCAGCATCAGGCCTTTCGTGTAGGGGACGAAGAGCAGGTTGGCGAACTGCGGGTTCGGCGGGCTGACGGCCAGGTAGACGGCGGCCGCGACGGCCGTGAACAGCTGCAGCGAGAACTTGAAAGCGGAGGAGGCCCCCTTCGGGTCCTTGCGCACGAGCTTCTTGTAATCGTCCATCCAGCCCGTGAAGGCAAGCACGACGGTGACGAAGGCCAGCAGGAGTATGAAGCGGTTGTCGGGCCTGGCCCAGAGCAGGGTGCCCGCCATCATCGTCAGGAAGATCAGGAGTCCTCCCATCGTGGTCGTGCCCTGCTTGGCCAGGTGCGTCTGCGGCCCGTCGGTGCGCTGCACCTGCGCGATCTTGTAGGACCTGAGCTTCCTGATGAGCCAGGGCCCGAAGGCCAGGCTCAGCAGGAACGAGGTCATCACCGCCCCGCCGGCGCGGAAGGTTATGTACTGGAAGACGTTGAGCGGGCTGAAGAAGTCGCGGAATTCGTGGAGGTAGTAGAGCATGTTTTCAGAGTCCTTCTATGAGATTCTCAAATTTCATCGAGCGCGAGGCCTTTACCAGGAAGAAGGCCCCGCCGGCCGAGACCAGTGACCGGAACTCGTCCCGCCATTGCGCCGGGTCGGCGGAGTATGACGCCTTTATCGAAGGGAAACGCGAAGCCAGTTCGTCCGCCGCGGCGCGCATCTCGGGACCGGCCAGGAAGACCTTCTCCGGCCGCGCGGCGGCTATGGCGGCGGCCAGTTCCCGGTGGTACTTCTCCGAATAGCGGCCCAGTTCCTTCATGTCCCCCAGCGCCAGGTACCTGGGCCCGTCGGCGCGCGCCGCGGCCGAGAGGGCGGCGGCCATCGACTGGGGATTGGCGTTATAGGCGTCGAGCAGGACGCGCGAGCCGCGTATTTCCAGCCGTTGCATGCGCATCGGCGGCGGCTTAAAATTCTCCAGGCCTTTCTTTATGAGAGCCGGCTCCAGGCCGAGTTCGCGGGCGGCGGCCCAGGCGGCGGCCGCGTTGAGCCGGTTATGCGGGCAGTCCTGCGGCAGGGCTACGGCGAACTCGCCGGCCTTCTCCGCTATCGAGAAATCCCTTTCCCGCTCGACGACCCTGTAATGAGCGTCGTCAGCGCGGCCGAAAGTGACGCAGCGGGGGCGGCCGTTCAGCCGGCGCAGCATCCCGTCGTCGGCGTTATAGACCAGCGTTCCGCGGGCGGAGAGCGAATCCGCTAGCTCGGTCTTGGTCAGGAAAACGGTCTCGAGATCGCCGAACTTCTCCAGGTGCGAAGGCCCGATATTGGTTATGACGCCGACGGCAGGGGCCGCCAGCGGCGCTATCTCGGCTATGTCCCCCCGCCGCGAAGCGCCGAGCTCGAAGACGGCGTAGCGGTGCTCCGCGGAGAGTTCCAGCAGCGAAAGCGGAAGGCCGAACTGGTTATTGAGATTGCCCTTATTGGAGCAGGCCGGCCCGGTTTGGGAAAGAGCGGAGAAGAGCATCTCCTTGACCGTGCTCTTGCCGTTGGAGCCGGTCACGGCCGCCACGGGCAGCGTGAACCTGCGGCGGTGGAAAGCCGCCAGCGACTGCAGGGCCTTGAGCGTATCCTTCACCGCCACCACCGCCGGCGGCCTGGGCCCCGCGGGCAGCCGGTCCTCCCGGCAGATCCAGCCGGCCGGCGAAGCCGCCATCGTAGAGGCGAGGAAATCGTGGGCGTCGTGCTTCTCGCCGGCCAGCGCCCAGAAATAGCCGCCGGCCTTTACGGCCCGGCTGTCGATGACGAAAGAATCGAATGGCGCGCGCGCGTCGCCGCTGACAAGTTTCCCTTCGACCGCCCCGACCAAAGTTTTCAGGTCAATCGCAAGTTTCATTGCCTTCCGCTCTGCGCAATTGAGAAACTGAAAAACAGTTTATCTTTCATCTGAAAAAGTGCCGGCATCCCGCCGACGAAAACTATTATAGATTATACTTATTAATGAGAGCGCGGGCGCCGGCCCGGCTCCCGGGGAAAGGGCAAATTGGCGGTCTCAAACCATTTCAAATGGCCTGAATTACAGGGAGAAGGTCAGCGGCCGTACTTATCGTAATTGAAGGCCCAGGTATTGCCCTTGGGGTCGGTGAGCGAGGATAGCTGCCCGCCGGCGCAGGACGCGCAGGACCCGTTGCCGTAGATAAATCTAGTCACAATGTTTACGAAGTTAAAAGTCGAGACCTGGCCCTTTCCGAACAGTGAAGCGATCTTGAAGATACCTTATACTGCGTTGCTCACAACTTAGATTGAATGTATTTGATTAACTTTCGCTCACCTTCATTGTTGGGCTTGATCTTATTTAGTTTTGTAATCACAACCGAATCATACTCGGCTTCAGAAACCTCCAGCGGCAAAACCCCGAAAGAAAATTGAAAGTCAGAAATAGAGGCGAACGCCTTTATCCACTCCTCGGTTTTTGTGTACAACAACTCTGTAAGCACGTCATTCGCGGCCTCTTGATATTCCACCGTGTAGGTATCCGGATCTTTTGAAATATCATATAGCGCAAGAAATCCCGCTCTTTTATCCGCCCGTGCATCATTTAATGCGCTCAGAAACACTTGCCCTGCGGTTTCACGTTTTTTAGCACTTGCAATCTGGTGCGTTTCATCAGTTGTAGACGAACTTTGCTGCCCACAGGCTGCAAACAAAATGACGCTCATAAATGCAACATTTCTAATACAAACTGATATAGACATAAACTCCTTCTTCCCCTGCTTGAAAGCTATCCATGAATCTTCCATATTCAGTAGGGGGGATAACGTGGCATCCAGCGGACCCGATTCCTTTTTTGCTGCCAGGACGATTCCCTCTGTGAACATTTATTCCAATAGCTGTTTTTTTATTCGGGTTATCCTTCCTGGTCGCAGGGATCTCGCGTTCATCATGTTGTGTATATAGATTTAATGCAGGATATGCATTCGGAGAAGAAATTTTGTGTTTTCCGTATTTATACTTATATATGCCACTTCTAATCTCCGTGCCATTGTCGCCAACGGTACCGGAGGTGAAGATAGACGGGAGAGATAGTAGATCTTGCCATACTATTGTGATTGATCCATAATCCTTTGGCAGTATTTTAATTGAAATCACAAATTCCCCGTAAGGATCCATATTTCCCGTAGGGTCATTGGTGACATAGGAATAAAAATTGCTTCCAGAAGCAAAACCGATTGGATCCTCCTGTGTAAATGCGCCTCTAGCCCAATCATAATATCTGGCGCGGTAGTAATAAAGCCCGGATTCGCTATCTAGCTCGCGGGATGTGAACAGGTAAGGGTTGCCTACGGCGGATTTTAAAAGGATCGCGCCGGTGCGGTCCTTTATTGTCGGTTCGCCGTAGGCGGTATAGGAATAAGTTTCGACTATTTCTTTGTTGTCGTCGGTGAGCGCCGTTATGGAGCCCAGGGCGTCGGTGTGGTAGAAATAGTTTGTGCCGTCGGCCTTGGTCATTATCAGCGGCTCGTCTATGCCGGGACCGTGGGTGAAGGTCTGGAGCGGATTGCCGTCCGCGTCCAGGACGGCGATTATGTCCTCATTGTCGTAAACATAACGCCGGGTAAGTCCGTCGACGGTTTTCTCTATCCTTCTGCCTAAGGGGTCATACCTGTACTGGACCTTATGCTCCGGGGTCGTGACCTCGGCGAGCCGCTGTTCCGGGTCGTAGGCGTAGGCTATCGCGGTATTGTCGCTCTTACCGGTCCGGCCTATCAGATTGCCGTTCAGGTCATGCTCAAAGGTGTAGAGGGTGTTGGCCTGTATGCGGTTGGCGGCGTCATAGGCGTAGTCGTTCGCTCTTTTGTCGGCGAGCCTGTTGCCGTTCTCATCGTAGGCGAAGGTCTCGGCGGCCGCAGGGTCGTCCGCGCTTACAAGGCGGTTGGCGAAATCGTAGGAATAGGTGGTCACGCCGTCCCGGTCCTCCCGGGAGATCCGGTTGCCGGCCGCGTCGTATCGGTACCTGGCGAAAGAAACGATCTCCCCGCCGGCCTTGTTCACTATCGAAAGCAGCTGGCCGGCCTTGTCGTAGGTGTAATCGGTTTCGGCCAGCGTTTCGGGCAGTGCCTTGAAAACGGTTTTCCTGGTGCGCCTGCCGACTGCGTCGTAAGCCAGGGTTACATTTATCCCCTGCGGGTTGACTATCGAGATCACGCGGTTTAGGGCGTCGTAGGTGTAATTGTATTCCCCCCACGTCGTGGACATGGCGGTGCGGTTGCCGACGGCGTCGTAGGTATAGCGCAAGGTGTAGGTCCCGCCCCCGAACGCCTGCGTGGTCCCGGCCGGGCGGTCGAGCGCGTCGTAGGCGAACCTGACCGCGCTCCCGTCATTGGAGGCGGATAGCCCCACGGCGGAGCTGGACATCCTGTCGTACTGGTGGATCTTCTTTCGCCCCAGTAGGGCTGTGATTTCGGGCTGATAAGGATAAATGGAGGGCGGAGGAATAGGTACAGAAGCATGCGCTATCAGGGGCGCACATACAATAATGATAAGCATGGTGAGAATATTTTTCATGTCGTGCGGTTATTTCGGCGCCTGCTTCCAACGGGGTCAATACTCCATGCCCGGAGCACTACAATAATAGTTGACACTTGGTGCTTTTTGCATCGTCGTTATACCGCTAACGGTTAACAACTTTAAACTTGCCATCCTTCGCTGTTAAGCCATCATGATTTTTAGATAAGAGTCCACAATTAATTGTGCCCTAATCTAAAAGGGAAGCCTGGTTATATTCATTAGAATGGGCCAGGCATGTGAAAAGCTTTGAAGAGCAGATGTGCACCAATCAAGGTTGATAAAATCGCGCCAAGTGAAAAGTAGAATTTCCATACTTGCTTCTCTGAATCGTTGAACGAGTAATATGGGAACCATTTTTCTAGTCTTTTTGCGGACTCATTAACGCGCTTTTCCGGATTAAATCCAAAATAGAAGGCGAAAACGAGAAACATCGCTCCCATAAAGAAATCCCCGGGATTAAACATGGTCAACCTCAAAGCTACTCGTGCCAACAATCATTACCGGCTGGATATTTGACCAGGGGAGCTGATTTTAGCGTTTCCTTAGCCCATGGCCATTGACTGTGCATCTCTATGTTGTAGGCTGTCATGGATATCCCCGGCACGGGTGGCCAAGATATCCCGATTTCAGTAAATTCCGGTAAGCCTTTTGATAAAGTGGCGCCATATTGCCCAGTAATCGCTAGAGGGCCTATCGGTAAAGACGGCTGTATCGCGAAATTTAGGCCCTCCATCACGGCATCTTTTGAGACGGTTAGAGAAATTCCACCATATGGGGAAACGGCTCCACCACCTTTGTATGTATAGATGCCTTGGGAATCAAATATTACTCCCCGCGTAAGACCTCCCCATATTCCTATCGTGATATTTAAATCAATGTACCAAAGCCCGAAAGGATCCATTAGCCCGACTGGGTTATTTGTTACGTAAGTGTATAAATTCGTCTCACCGGCAACAAAACCAGCGGGGTCTTCCTGTGTGAAGGCTCCGCTGTTCCAGTCGTAATATCTGGCGCGGTAGTAATAGAGCCCGGACTCACTGTCGAGTTCCCGGGCTGTGAAGAAATATAGATTTTCAATGGCTGATTTATCAAACACCGCGCCAAGGCTATCCTTTATCGTCGGCTGGCCGTAGGCTTTGTAAGTATAGGTCTCCACTATTTCTTTGTTGCCATCGGTCAGGACTGTTATGGAGCCTAGGGCGTCGGCGTGGTAGAAATAGTTTGCGCCGTCGGCCCTGGTCATTATCAGCGGCTCGTCTATGCCTGGGCCGTGGGTGAAAGTGTGGAGCGGGGTCCCGTCCGCGTCCAGTATGGCGATTATGTCCTCATTATCGTAGACGTAGCGCCGGGTAAGTGTCTCCATAGAGTAGTAGTTAGAAGTGTGATTTAACCTGTTGTATAAACCAGTCAGCGTTGTCTGGTGTAATCAAAATCGTTCTAACTATTCCGTTTTTTTTGCGGATCAAAATCACATCTCCCCACATGCGATTCCCTAGGCTTAATGCCATTAATGTTCCCTTCCTAAGAAACACTTCCTTATATAGTAGTTTTTGTATTTCCGAGATGTCATTGATTGGGATATTGATTAACGGTATTCGTCGGAATAATAAAACACAAATTGATTGTTCTTTTATTTGATAGTCGTAAATATGGCGGGCGGTGTAATGAAACGCTAAAATGGTAAGTACTAGCAAGATAAAAAAACATATTATCGCGGTAATTGCAGTCATTTTTGCGTCTGAGTATATGTTTGATAGTTGCTTAAACTAATGCCAATTCCTGGCCCAATTGTTATGGAGCCGATCCATATTCCATTGCTTATTCCCAGTTGTGCGGATGCTTTGATAGGGCCGACCCCTATATTGAACGAATAGGTATCTGATATCCCGCGCAACTGATTTGCGTTAGTGGCATTTGTAAGAAATGCCCCGGCCCCAATACCAGTAAATGCCCCAGCAATATAGCCCCCTTTGCTCCCAGGATGGCATGGCCCATACTCTGGACCGCCTGCAAATCCCCCAAGCGTAGTGAACTTACCTGCGGTTATTCCTTGTTCTCCCCCAGAAAAGATACCTCCGGCAATAGCGGCTGTCCCCCCGGCACCAGCCAATACAAGGCCCGCTTCTGTAGATACGGAACCGATAACTCCAACCCCCCATAACCCAGTTGGATCAATAAAAGCGAGAGGATTGTTTATTACATAAGGATAAAGGTTGGCGCTGTTATCAATAATCCCGATTGGGTCTTCTTGGGTAAAGGCGCCTCTGTTCCAGTCGTAATACCTAGCGCGGTAATAATAGAGCCCGGACTCACTGTCGAGTTCCCGGGCTGTGAAGAAATATGGATTTCCAAAGGCTGATTTATCAAACACCGCGCCAAGGCTATCCTTTATCGTCGGCTGGCCGTAGGCTTTGTAAGTATAGGTCTCCACTATTTCTTTGTTGCCATCGGTCAGGACTGTTATGGAGCCTAGGGCGTCGGCGTGGTAGAAGTAGCTGGCGCCGTCGGCCTTTGTTATTATCAGCGGCTCGTCTATGCCTGGGCCGTGGGTGAAGGTCTGGAGCGGATTGCCGTCCGCGTCCAGCACGGCGATGATGTCTTCGTTGTCGTAGACGTATCGCTGGATATTGCCGTCGACGGTTTTCTCGATACGGCGGCCCAGAGGGTCATATTTGTACTGGACCTTGTGTTCCGGGGTTACGACTTCGGAAAGTTGCTGCTCGGGGTTGTAGGCGTAGGTAATTTTGCTTATACCTACGGAGGACATCGGTATCGTGAGGTCCAGTCTTGGCTTCATGAAACGTTATATCCCCCGTCTTTCATTTCGTCGTTTTGTCTCGTCCGATAGCCGGTTGCGGGATATTCCGTTTTTTGGCCCTAAAAATTCTTATCTCACAATAAATATTCCAAATGTGTGCCAAAAGAGTTGTTAGTCCTGCAATAGCAAAAAGCAATACCGCCGCAGCCTTTTTAATAGGCCCAACGCCCAGAAAAGATAAGAGAAGGTGGGCAAGTATTGCTCCGGTAATGAATAATGCTGCATATATCCCAAGCCCATAAAACAAGAGCCGCGCGAAATACATTTTGGTCTCACGATTCATAAGAACAATCCTACTATTCGCAGGTATACAAATCTCCAGAAGACGAAATGCCTAGTCCACCAGCTGTAATAACGGATCGTATGTGATCATGAGGTTGTCCATAATGTGTGACAGCATTTGAACGCAATAATAGTTCGTCTTGCAATGAGAGTTTATTTGTCATCTCACGTACATGCGATACCCCGAACTGCGCAAGTTCCTCTATGGATGATCCCAATGCAGCAAATCCTGAACTGACTAAAGTAGCCTCGGCTAAATTGTCTGAAAGCGGCTGATTTGCTGAAATATTTTTAGCCATTTGACTATATCCGCCAATAGACCCAGCGGCTCCCGCGTTTAAAATTACCCTATTCAAAGCGGTTGCGCCTATTTTGGTAATTTGATTCCCCACTCCTACGCCTAATGCTCCACTCCCGGCGCTCAAGCCTACTGATACCCAATTTATTTTAGATAAGCTCCCGGTTTGTGCGTATTGAATTCCGAAATCAATCCCGCCTGAAATTATGCCTCCGGCTATTATCCACCCGAGCTTTCCCGTGGGGTCTATGGCCCTAGTGGGTCCGTTCTTAACATACGCATAAAAATTTGTGTCGGATCCTGCCAGCCCGAGGGGGTCTTCCTGGGTGAAGGCGCCCCTTCGCCAGTCGTAATACCTGGCGCGGTAGTAATAAAGCCCGGATTCGCTATCTAGCTCGCGGGATGTGAACAGGTAAGGGTTGCCTACGGCGGATTTTAAAAGGATCGCGCCGGTCCGGTCCTTTATCGTCGGCTCGCCGTAGGCTTTGTAGGTGTAGGTCTCCACGATTTCTTTCTTGTCGTTGGTCAGGGCTGTTATGGAGCCCAATCCATCGGCGTGGTAGAAGTAGCTGGCGCCGTCGGCCTTGGTCATTATCAGCGGCTCGTCTATGCCGGGACCGTGGGTAAAGGTTTCGGTGGGTCGATTAGTGCTGTCGAGGATGGCGATTATGTCCTCGTTGTCGTAGACGTATCGCTGGATATTGCCGTCGACGGTTTTCTCGATACGGCGGCCCAGCGGGTCGTATTTGTAGCTAACACTGTGGTCCGGGGTCGTGACCTCGGAAAGCTGCTGCTCGGGGTTGTAGGCGTAGGTTATCGTAGCGTTGCCGCTCTTATTGGTCCGGCCGGTCAGGTTCCCATTGGGATCATGGGCGAATGTGTAAAGGCTGTTTGCCTGTATGCGGTTGGCGGCGTCATAGGCGTAGTCGTTCGCTCTTTTGTCGGCGAGGCGGTTGCCGTTCTCATCGTAGGCGAAGGTCTCGGCGGCCGCAGGGTCGTCCGCGCTTACAAGGCGGTTGGCGAAATCGTAGGAATAGGTGGTCACGCCGTCCCGGTCCTCCCGGGAGATCCGGTTGCCGACGGCGTCGTAGGTATAGCGCAGGGTGTAGGTCCCGCCCCCGAAAGCCTGGGTGGTCCCGGCCGGGCGGTTGAGCGCGTCGTAGGCGAACCTGATGGTGGAGTTTATCAAAGAATCAGTCTCAATTATAAGGCAGTCTGTACGTCAATGTTTCCCCGGCTGGCGACGCCTAATGGAGAGCATCCCTTCCAGTCCATCCGAATTCCGCAGATTCATATCCAAGATAAGTATCAAAACAGGACGGATCATCTCCAATGTATAAATTTGCAATAATTTTATACAGACCTTTTTAGTTTTGACAGCAAAACCAGATTCACGCATGACAGGGCTCCTAGGAGAAAGAACCCTAATAAAGGAATCAGAATAAAGTAATAAAAGTTTTTGTGAAGAATCCCGACTTTTACGTTCGATTCCTGCAATACGATGCTTGACGAGGCAGCCGAACAAGACTCAATAGCTTTCTCGAATGGAACAATCGAGACCGGCCCATAAATTGAGATATACAAAAATAGAGAAAATGCTATTAACGTCGCAACAAGATTTAGCACAAAGAGTTTTTTTGTCATTTTTTTATTTCCTTTATTGTATTCCAAAATGGATCTAATTTTAGCATTGGATCATTTTGATTCTTTGAGACGGCTAGACCATAGTAATGCATAGGGAATTCTTGGTAAACCTCATTAAAGTCCCATTCATCTTCAAACTGACGTTCAGATTTGGCTTTTCGAAGGGCATCCAAGACTTCGTGGGTCTGATCCGCGCACACATAATATGGCTTTCCGAGACGTCCACCGGCAAGTGTTTGAATTATCGAGATGAGATTGTTTAATACACTAATTCGCGTACGTTTACAGTCTTTATTCATCTGCTCAACCGTCTCGTTAAATATTGATTTAATTTTTGCTACATCTGCCGGGCTTAATCCAAGTGAATCAATAAGATTAACCGGGGTATTCCGAACATATGCAAACAAATTAGTATCTTCACCCCGAATCCCAATCGGATCTTCTTGTGTGAATGCGCCTCTAGCCCAGTCGTAATATCTGGCGCGGTAATAATAGAGCCCGGATTCGGGGGCGAGCTCGCGGGCTGTGAACAGGTAGGGGTTGCCTACGGCGGATCCTGAAAGGACCGCGCCGGTGCAATCCTTTATCGTCGGCTCGCCGTAGGCTTTGTAGGTGTAGGTTTCCACTGTTTCTTTGTTGCCGTCGGTGAGCGCCGTAATGGAGCCCAGGGCGTCGGCGTGGTAGAAATAGTTTGCGCCGTCGGCCCTGGTCATTATCAGCGGCTCGTCTATGCCGGGACCATGGGTGAAAGTGTGGAGCGGGTTCCCGTCCGCGTCCAGTATGGCGATTATGTCCTCATTGTCGTAGACATAACGGCGGGTGAGACCGTCGACGGTTTTCTCTATCCTTCTGCCTAAGGGGTCATACTTGTACTGGACCTTATGCTCCGGGGTTACGACTTCGGAAAGTTGCTGCTCGGGGTTGTAGGCGTAGGTTATCGTAGCGTTGCCGCTCTTATTGGTCTGGCTGGTCAGGTTCCCATTGGGATCATGGGCGAATGTGTAAAGGGTGTTGGCCTGTATGCGGTTGGCGGCGTCATAGGCGTAGTCTTTAGCCCTTTCGTCGGCGAGCCTGTTGCCGTTCTCGTCGTAGGCGAAGGTCTCGACGGTGGCCGTGCCCGAGGCCAGGATGAGCCTGTTGGCCAGGTCATAGGAATAGGTGGTCACGCCGTCCCGGTCCTCCCGGGAGATCCGGTTGCCGGCCGCGTCGTAGCGGTACCTGGCGAAAGAAACGATCTCGCCGCCGGCCTTGTTCACTATCGAAAGCAGCTGGCCGGCCTTGTCGTAGGTGTAATCGGTTTCGGCCAGCGTTTCGGGCAGCGCCCTGAAAACGGTTTTCCTGGTGCGCCTGCCGACTGCATCGTAAGCCAGGGTTACATTTATCCCCTGCGGGTTGACTATCGAGGTCAGGCGGTTGAGCGCGTCGTAGGTGTAATTGTATTCCCCCCACGGCGTGCTCATGGCGGTGCGGTTGCCGACGGCGTCGTAGGTATAGCGCAGGGTGTAGGTCCCGCCCCCGAAGGACTGCTCGGCCTTTACCGGGCGGTTGAGAGGGTCGTAAGCGAACCTGGCCGCGCTCCCGTCACTGGAGGCAGAGAGCATATTTCCCACAGGATCGTAGGTGTAACTGGTGAGCGCGGCGTCACCGGACGGCGCGCGTACCTCTTTGCCGACCACACGGCCGAGCGCGTCGTAGGTGTAGACGGTCCTGTTCCCGGCGGGGTCTTCCAGTCCCGTGAGACGCGACATCCTGTCGTATCCGTAGTTCTTGCGCTGGCCCAGCGGGTTAACGGTATCGGACAGGCGGCCGTACTTGTCGTAATTGAAGGCCCAGGTATTGCCCTTGGGGTCGGTGAGCGAGGCGAGCTGCCCGCCGGCGCAGGACGCGCAGGACCCGTTGCCGTAGGCGAACCTGGTGATGAAGCCTGCCGGGTTGCGCGCCTGGGTGACATTGCCGGCGAGGTCGTAGGTAAAGGATGTCCCGCGCCCCATCGGGTCTATAAGCCTGGTGACGCGCAGGTCCTCGTCGCGTTCATAGCGCGTCACGCGGCCCAGGGGGTCGATGGCCTTGGACAGGCCGAGGCCGTATTCATACTCATAGACCGCGCCGAGGGCGTCGCGCAATTTAAGCAGGTGGCCGGCCTTGTCGTAGGACATGGCGGTCTTATTGCCCAGCGCGTCGGTAAGGCGGGCGAGATTGCCGCGCTTGTCGTAATCCATGCCGGTGGCGCGCCCCAGCGCGTCGGTCACGCGCACCGGCCGGGAATAATAGTCCGTGTGGTCGCCGGCGGCGTCGCGGTAGCGCATTTTGACCTGGTATTCGATGGTGGAAGAGGCCCCGAGCGCGTCGGTTATTATTTCCGGGTCGCCGTTGTGGTTGCGCGCGTAGCGGGTGACGCGGCCGGACTGGTCCGTAACGGCGGCGGGGTAGCGGTTTTCGTCGTATTCCAGGGAGAGAGTGCCGCCCAGCGCGTCGGTGACGGCCGCGACAAGTTCCCGCCCGCCCGCGCTCACGCGGCGGTAGACGGTCCGCGCGCCCAGGGCGTCGGTAACTACGGTGCGGGAGGAGGCGTCGTTGTAGTAATGTCCCAAGCGGTTCACCCCGCCGTCGAGCTCAGCGGCGAGCACGCGGCCGGCGCGGTCATAGGTGTAGCGTTCCTCCGCCAGCGAACCGTCCCTGACCGAGTTCATGAAGCCGGCGGCGTCGTAGCCGAAGCGTTTCTCCCGTCCGTCGGGCGAGGTCGTGCGGACCACGCGGCCGGCGGCGTCGTAGGTGAAAGTAGTGGAGCGGCCGTTCTGGTCGGTCACTTTGAGCGGCAGGCCGCGCGCGTCGCGCTCTATGTCGAAGTAGCGGCCGTGCATGTCGGTTATGCGCGAAGGGCCGCCGTCGGCGCCGGCCTCCCGGGCGGGGCCGTAGGCGTAATCCAGCCAACTGCCGTCGGCGGCGTTATAGCGGCTGGGGCGCCAGGAGGCGGTGGAGGGCGCGGCGGAGAATTCCAGCACGTCGCCGTCCGGCTTCTCCACGCGCCAGCCGCGTCCGCCCCTGATATCGCCGTAGACCAGCCTGCCGGCGAAGCCGGGCGGCGCGCGGTAATGCGCGTCGCCTTTGCCCGGGAGCGTCGCGCCGTAGGGGCGGAAGGTCCAGCGGGTGGCGGAGTCGTCGGTATATACCGCCCGCCCGTCGGGAAAGAGTTCCACCTTCATGCCCGCCGTCTCGGAGCGGCCGCCGTACATGGAGTTATAGGCCACGCCGAAGACTGGCGCTATGGACCCTTTGCTCTGGGCGGCGCAGGCGGCCTGCTCGCGCATATTGCCCGGCGGCTCTGGCGCGGCGCCGGAGGGAGGTCCCATGACCGGGTCGTCGCGCTTGAGCATTTCATGGTCCACCAGTCCGCGCTCGTAATCGGCCTGCGCCTTGCCGACGGGCGCGTAATCGTAATCCTGGAACGGGGAGGCCGGTACTTTTTCCCGTTCCTTGCCGCCCGAGAGCCTGGCGTAGAACCATTCGAGCCCGCGCGCCAGCGGGTCGCCGGGCCAGACCGCTATGCCGGTGGCTTTACCTATGGCGTTGCGCGCGAGATAGGAGCGCCAGCGCTCGGCGGCGTCATCGCGCCAGTCCTCGAACCCCGAACCGTAATGCGGAGAGAAGAAGGCGGCTCCGTTCTCGGCGCCGAACGGGTCCAGTACGGCCGAGCGCGCCGACGGCAGCCCGGCGCCGTCGAACCAGGAGCCGCCGAACCAGGAATCCCCGCCTCCGCCGCATGTGGCGGAGAGCACCTGTCCCGATGTGTAGTTGCACCCGGTGCCGGGCGCTATCGCGCGGCAGTCCTCTCCGTCGAGTTGCGATTTGTAGAGCTGGCAGTCCGAGTAGGAAAGCTCGGCGCTCGTGAAGGAGAAAGTGACCTCGCAGGGAGCGCCTCCGGAAAAGGTGACACCGCTCACTCTGCAGGTCCCGGAAAGGGTGGCCGCGCCGGCCGGGGCGGCCAGGCCGGCGAGAAGAAGGAGAGAAAGTTTAAGTTTCACGCTCATTTCCCTATATAGACCGTGTAGCCCGCCAGGAGCGAGATCCGGCCCTCCTCCCCGAACGTCAGGCTCATGTCGAAGCTGCCGCCCGGCAGGTAGACATTTACGCCGCCGGTCACCGCAGGCGAGAAGCCGCTGTAGCCGGACGCGCTCACCCGGTCGAGCTGCAGGCCAAGGTTGAGTCCCGCGTGGCGGGTGTAGGGGTAAAGCGCCCGCCCGGTCAGGCCGAAGGTGGTTACGTCCGAGCCTTCCACATTGGTGAAGGTGTTGCGCGAGAGGCTGACGGCGGCGTCGTAGCGGTTATTGTAAAGCGTCGTGCCCAGGCGGGCGGTCCAGCCGTTTGACGGGTAATCCCCGCCGCGCGCGAACTGCCCGCTTATGTGGCCGAACCAGCGGCCCGCCGTGCGGGAGTGGCGGGTGAACCGCAGTTCCCTGCGCGACCAGGCGTCGGCCAGCGCGGCGCTGCTTTGAGAGATGGTCCACAGCTCGCCGTTGCCGTTATGCTCCACGACGGCGAAAGCGGCGGCGGGATAGGCGGCCGCCGCGTTTTCGACGGCGGACCTGCGCTCTTTTTCCTTCAGGCCGAGGTAGGGCCCGGCCGGCGCGAGGCGCAGCAGACCGCCCGGCGACATCCGCGCCCCGGAGAACGCGGGCGAGGATATTTCCTGCGCGGCGAGCGGCGGCAGGCAGAGCAGCAGCGGAAGGAGGGCGGCGAGCGGCCTCATTTTCCTCCTCCGAAATAGACGGTGTAACCCAGGGAAAGGGTTGTGCCGCCGCCATAGGGGCCGGTCAGCGCGAAGTCGAGATAGAGGTCCAGCGAGCCGGAGGGCGTGAAATAGCTGAGCCCCGGCGACAGAAGGGCGGTGAATTCATCGTCTGGAGACGGCGCGCGTTCCAGCCGCGCGGCCGCCGTGGCGTGCAGCGGCAGGCGGCCGAGCGGACGGTTATAGCGTCCCCCCAGGCCGGCGGTCAGGCCGTTGTAATCGTCGTTGTCATTGCCGCCGGTAAAGCCTATGTTCGCCGATACGTCCACCCTTTCGGTGAGGAAACGCCCCAGCCGGCCGCGCAGTGATGTTATGGTCCCCCCGCCCGAGCGGTTGACGGCGCCGCCGAGATAGGCCAGGTAGCGGCCTTTCAGAACGGGTTTTTGCGGGCCGTATTTCAGCGGAGGACGGTTTTCCAGGTCGGAGATGTAAGCCTTTATCACAATGCTGCGCTCCGGCGAAGTCGTGAGCGCGAGTTCTTCCTTCGCCGCGGCCGCCGCGGAACGGTAAGCGCCGAGCTTTTCCAGCGTTATGGCGCGGCCGGCGCGGCAGCGCGCTATGTCCGGCATTTTTTTGCAGAGCCTGTCGTAAAGCACGGCCGCCGCGGCGTAACGCTTCTGCGCCATCAGGAGATTTATCGCGGCCGAGGCCTCATCGAAATCGCCGTCCGGGACCGGCAGGTCCAGGGCCGGGAGCTTCAGCGGGACGCCGAGCCAGGCGGGTACCGGGGCTCCCTGCTCGGCGGAAGCGTCCTCCAGGCCCGCGGCGTTGAGCAGTTCTGCCAGGTAGAACCGGACCTCCGGGTCCAGGTGCTCCGTTATCAGCGCTCGGTCGATGTTGTAGAAAGCGGCCTCGGCCAGCCCCGCCCGGGCCAGCGCATAGGCGTATTCGCCCATGACGGCGGCATCGGCGGCCGTCCGGGCGGCGGACAGGTATTTGTCGAGAGCGTCCAGGGGCGCGGCCGCGGGAGAAAGCAGGGTTTCGCGGGCGGCGAGGAGTTTTTTGTCCGGGGCGGCGGAAAGGGGCGCGGCGGCTAAAAGGGCCGCCAGGATGAAGATCAGGGGAAGGGGTCTGAAACTCCTCATATCAGCAGGGACATCGTATTAAATACCGGCAGCGTTTTCAACGCCGGCTTGAGCGGGATGTTTTTACGCCGCTCTATTCCCTGATCTTACGGCGAGGGCGGCCTCTTCGCAGTCGCTGAAATGGACGGTATCGCGGCCGATGACCTGGTAATCCTCGTGGCCTTTGCCCGCTATAAGAACGATGTCGCCGTAGGAGGCGGCGGCGACGGCCGCGCGTATGGCCGCGCGCCTGTCGGGGATCACTTCGTAGTTGGAGAACTTCCCTTTCACCCCCGCCTCTATCTCCGCTATTATCGCGGCCGGGTCCTCGGTGCGCGGGTTATCGCTGGTGATGAACACACGGTCGCTCAGCGAGCAGGCCGCGCGGCCCATCGGCGCGCGCTTGGTGCGGTCGCGGTCGCCGCCGCAGCCGAAAACGGTTATCAGTTTTTTCCCGCCCGCGCCGCGCAGGCTTCCAAGCACGCTTTCCAGCGCGTCGGCGGTATGTGCGTAGTCCACAAAGATCGAAAAATCCTGCCCGGCCCGCACCGGCTCCAGCCGGCCCGGCACTTTTTCAAGCGCCTCCAGCCCCGCCGCGATGTCGGCGGGCGATACCCCGAGCGCGTGGGCGGCGCCGGCCGCGGCCAGGGCGTTGTAGAGATTGTGGCGCCCGGGGAGGCGCAGCTTCACCGGCGCTTCTCCGGCGGGGGTGCGCAGCGTGAAAGCGACGCCGTCCGGGGCGTATTCCGGGCCCGCCGCCGAGATATCCGCGGGCCTGTCCAGCGCGTAAGTCAGCACCCCGGCCCCGGCGGCCGCGCGCGCCACTTCCGCCGCCGCGGGTTCGTCGGCGTTGACGACGGCGGACCTGCCCTCCTTGCCGGAGGCGGCCGTCAGGGCGAATAGCCTGAGCTTGGCGCTAAGGTAATTCCCCCTGTCCTTGTGGAAATCGAGATGGTCGCTCTGGAGATTGGTGAAGACGGCGCAGTCGAATTTCACCGAGTCGGCGCGCCCCAGCGCCAGCGAGTGGGAGGATACTTCCATGACGGCGGCGTAGGAGCCGCAGGAGACCATCTGGGCCAGCAGCGAGTGGAGTTCCGGGGCCATCGGCGTGGTATTGGGGGCGGACGAGACCACTTCGCCGCCGATGCGGTAATTGACCGTCCCGATAACCCCCGGCTTCATGCCGAGGCGAGAGAAGACCGACTCCAGCATGTAAGTGACGGTGGTCTTGCCGTTTGTCCCCGTGACCCCGACGACCTTCAGTTTTTCCGAAGGGCGGCCGTGGAATTCGGAGGCGGCGTGCGAGAAGGTGGCCGTTATATCCGAAGCCCGCGCCCAGGCTGTCCCGGACGGCAGGTCCGCGGGGGCCGGCGAACGGGACACGACCGCCGCCGCGCCTTTGCGCAGCGCTTCAGAGGCATGCAGGTCGCCGTCGGTGCGTGCGCCGGGCAGCGCGAAAAAGACGCCGCCGCGCAGGTCCTTGCGCGAGTCGTAGAAAATGCCGCTTACGGGCAGGTCCGGGCCGCCGGCTTCCAGCCGGTCGCCCGGAAGAATGAGGTTTCCGAGGCGCATCTGGCTATATAATAACAAATTTAATTATTAGGCCCGCCGGTCTTCACGTCGGGCGGCAGGCCCGTCGCCGTGATGATCCGGGAGGCTATTTCGCGGAAAGCGGGGGCGGCGGTCTCGCTGCCGTAATTGAAGGCCCTGGGCTGGTCGATTATCACCAGTATCGTGTAGAGCGGTTCGTCCAACGGGAAGAAGCCGGCGAAGGAGGCCACGTTCTTGCCGCTGACGTATTTCCCGTATTCGTCTATGGTCTTGGAGGTGCCCGTCTTGCCGGCTATGGAATAACCCGCCACGTCCGCCGTCTTGCCGGTGCCCCTGGTCACCACGGCGCGCAGCATCTTCTTGAGCGTCCGTATGGTGCCCTCTTCCGCGACGCGGCGTATCACCGAGGGTTTCTCCTCCCTGGCCTTGCCGCGCGAGGGGTCGGCCACTTTCGCCACCAGCCGCGGTTCCATCAGCAGCCCGCCGTTGGCGATGGCCGAATATGAATTGATGACCTGTATCGGCGTGGCGGCCAGGCCGTGGCCGTAGGAGCCGACGGCCAGGTCCACCGGCTTGTATCTGGAGGCGGGGCGCATGATGCCCGCCGATTCGCCGAAGAAGCCCAGGCCGGTGCGCGTGCCGTAGCCGAAGGCCTTGGCGTAGCGGTAGAAATCCTGCAGGCCCAGCTGTATGCCCAGCTTGGCCGTGCCGATATTGGAGGATTTTTCCAGCACCTGCGAGAGCGTCAGAGTACCTTCCGGCTCATGGTCCCCGATCGTCACCCTTGGCGCGAACTGCCATTTGCCGTTCTCGCAGAAGAAGGTCTCCGACGGGGAGGTCTTGCCCGTGTCGAGCGCGGCGGCGAAAGTTATCGACTTGAAGGTCGAGCCGGGCTCGTATACCCACTCGACCGGCACTACCTGGTTGAGGTTCTCGGGCCAGGAGGCCATCGCCAGGATATTGCCGTTGCGCGGGTCCTGCACTATCACTATGCCCTGTTTGGCCCTGGTGGCCTCCGTGTATTTCTTCACGGACTCCTGCGCGAAGAACTGTATCCTTTTGTCCAGCGTCAGGTGCAGGTCCATCGGCAGCCCGCCGTCCTGCAGCGTGTCGCCGTAGATGATCCTGCCCGAGGCGTCGCGCACGACCTCGCGCTTGCTGACGGTGCCGGCGAGCACCTTGTCGTAGAGCAGTTCCAGACCGCTCAGGCCGCCTTTCTCCCCCGCCACGCCCAGCAGGCCGCGCGCGAGACTTCCCGACGGATAATAGCGCGACTGGCGGGCATCCAGCGTGACGCCGCGGATGTCGAGTGCCTTGAGCCTCTCGTATTCGGCGCGGTCGAGGCCTTTCTTGACCGGCATATAGCTGCGCGCGCGCGCGTAGCGCCTGGAGAGAGTCTTTCGGGGGACTTTCAGGACGGAGGAGAGGACGTCGAGGTCCCGGGACGGGCTGCGGAGCTCCTTCTTCATGAGCCCGCAGTCCCAGGTGACGATGGATTCGGCGAGCAGGTTGCCCTGCGCGTCGAAGATGCGGCCGCGCGGCCCGGTCTCAGAAACGAGACGGTCGAACGACTTTGAGGCAGTCCGCGAAAGATTTTCGTGCTTTATCGTCTGCAGGTAGAACAAGCGCAGAAATACGATGGCCGGAGCCAGCGAACATATTATCGCGCAGAATTTTATGCGCTGCCTGAGTGTGGGAACGCTCATGTCTGTCGAAAGCGCGGCTGAAGGCGCCGCCGCCGAAGGCCGTAGCGGCCAGTCTCTCTTTGAACCCGGGGGTCAGGGGCATGCCGGACGTCTCCTGTGTCCGCCCGCGGCGGACGCTTGGGGAGCCCTTACATGGACCTCCCGTTCCCCCGCCTGAAAAATCGCGCCAGCCAGAAGGACTGGCCGGTCTCGTCCCGCTGCGGGCCGAGCTGCACGACGCGGTCGGGCTCCGGGTAGGCCATGCCGAGCTTCTGCGCTTTCGCCTCAAGCGAGGCCGGCGAGAGCGCGATGCTTATGTCCTTGCGCAGGTAATCGTTGCCGTGCTCGATGTCCCTCATCTCCCTGCGCAGCTTCTCTATCTCGTAGCCGGTGCGCGTGGCCTCGACGCCCTGCCAGGCGTAGAGGAAGCACAACGCTCCCGCCGCCAGCAGGACCTTTAAAGTCGAATTCCTCGCGCGCCTCTGCATCCCCGGTTACTCCATGCTGAAAAGCTCGATGCGGCGCAGAGAGTGCTTTTCCCAGAGGTAGAAGATCCTGGTCGGCTCCAGCTGGCCCAGCTCGGGCAGCGCGGGACCGCGGCCCTTGCCCGTCAGCAGGCGGTTGAGTTTCCTTCCGGCCCTGAACATGTTCTTGGGGTTCATTTTCCCTCCTCTACTTTCTCTATCACTCTCAGCTTCGCGCTCCGGGCGCGCCTGTTGGCCGCGGTCTCCTCGTCGGAGGGCACGGCCGGCTTGCGCGTCACCGGGTTCCAGTCCCCCAGCTTTATCTTCAGCCGGAAGGTCTCTTTGACGATGCGGTCTTCAAGGGAATGGAAAGTGATGACGCCCATCCTGCCCCCGGGCCTGATGAAGGAGGAGACCTTCTGCATGCCGCGGGTCAGGTTGTCGAACTCGTAGTTCACGGCGACGCGCAAAGCCAGGAAGGTCCTGGTAGCCGGGTGGGTCTTGAGACCGCGCACGGGCACGGCGTTCTCGATGATGCGGGCCAGCTCGCCGGTGGTCTCTATCTGTTTCTTCTCGCGCTTCTGGATTATCGCGCGGCTGATCCTGGTGGACCAGCGCTCGCCGACCACGCGTATCAGGTGCTCTATCTGCTCGTAGGGCCACTGGTTGATTATCGCGGTGGCCGTCAGCGGGTTGGACGGATTGATGCGCATGTCGAGGGGGCCGTCGTGGCGGATGCTGAAGCCGCGCGAGGGCTTGTCGAAGTGCAGCGAGGAGACGCCCAGGTCGAAGAGCGCGCCGGAGACCGACTCTATCCCCTCCCGTCTCAGGGCCTCGTCGAGGTTGGCGAAATTGGACTCTATGACGGTGACGCGGGAGCCGAAGTCGGCCAGGTTGCGGCGCGCGTGCGCGGCCATCTCGGGGTCCCAGTCCAGACCGACCAGGCGTCCCTTGGGGCCGAGGCGCTCCAGCACGGCGCGGGCGTGCCCGCCCATGCCGAGAGTGGCGTCGAGGTATACCCCCTCCCTGTCGGTGACCATGAGGTCGGCCACCTGGACGGCCATGACGGGCTCGTGCCCGTAGCACTCGTTCATAAGTCGAAGATCTTGCTGAATTTTTCCAGCGAGGGGTCGACCTTCAGTTTTTTGTATTCCAGCCAGCACTGCGCATCCCATATTTCCGCCTTGTTGCCTACGCCGCGTATCACTATCTCTTTTTTGAGCCCCGCGAAAGCCTTGAGCTTGGCCGGCAGCAGGATCCTGCCCTGCTCGTCCAGCGCCGCGTCCACCGCGTTGCCGAAGAAGTACCGCTTGAAAGCGCGTTCCTCTTCCTTGTTCTCGTACTTGAAGATCTCCATGTTGTTGGAGATCAGTTCGTCCCACTTCGAGGGCAGGAAGAGGCTGAGCGAGCGGTCGAAGCCGACGGTGAGCATGAAATGGGACTTGTCTTCTTTCTGCAGTTCCTGGCGGAAACGGGACGGAATGAAGATCCGGCTTTTCGGATCTATTACGTGGTCGTATTCTCCGTACAGGGCGCCCATTTTATTTATGCTCTACTGTAAACCCTTTTGAACCACTTTTACTACACTTCACTCCACTTCGCACCACCGGACCCAAAGTATAGACAATGAACCTATTATTGTCAATAGCGATATGTAAAAAGACTTGTTTTACAAGCCTTTTTTATTGTTTTTTAGATGTTAAAAAAACAGGCCGCGATTGATACATATCAACCGCGGCCATATATAAGGAAGGGGACGCTGATTCCTAAATGCCTAATTTAAAAAATAACTGGAAGCGAACTTGGCTGGAAGTGCCGTAATTAGGCATTTAGGAATCAGCGTCCCCTACTGTATGCCCGAGATCTTGCCCGTCTTGAGGTCGTAGCGCCAGGCGTATTCCAGCGAGGACATCTTGTTGTAGGGCATGCCGTAGGCCCGGTACATCGACTGCGCCACTGGCTGCCCGTCGCGCAGGTTGCGGCAGAACATGTAGAAAGCGTCGCCGGTCTTGGCGCGCATCAGGAACCGAGTCACGCTGTAGGACTGGGCGTACCAGAGCCGCACGCTGTTCTCGTCGGCGTCGGCCATGTCGTCGATGCGCACGAGGTCCTCGAGCTTGAATCCTCCCCCTCCGGAGAGTATGCGCAGGTTCTGCGTGAGCCAGAGCGGCGTGGAGAGGCCGCGCTCGGACTGAATGAACGTGGCGACGCCTTCGCTGAGCCAGAGCGGACTCGGATTTTCGGCGGTGAAGAAGCTGTCGAAATAGATGTGGGTCAGTTCGTGGGCGAGTATGCCGAAGGCTTCGGAGCTGTGGTAGAGGTAGATCTTGCGCTCGCTCAGGCTGGCCGCGCCGCCGGACCAGGCCGGTCTGCCCGTGAGACGCTGGTAGGTCTGCTGGTTGTGGCAGTAATAGATGAAGACCTTCTTCTCGCGCGTCCAGGGGGAGAACGCGACCAGGTCGAGCATTATGTTGCCGTGCAGGTTCTCCAGCTGCGCGGTCAGTTCCTCCGAGACCGAAGCCCCCTCCTCGTAGACCACGAAATGCCGGGTCTCCGCGGCCGCGAAACCGTCGGGCAGCGGCGGGTAGGAGGCCTTTTCGGCTTCCTCTATGGCCTGGTGGATGGAGAGCTTCTCCTCCTGGGCGTGTCCGGGTATCAGGTCCGGCGCGGCCGGGAGGTTACCCACCACCAGCGAGTGGGTGCCGGCGGCGGTCCGGGTGGAGCGCTCGACGGTGTTCATGGCCGGCGCGGCGGGCGGAACGTACACGCCCGGCCTGGAGGTGTGGCGGGCTATCTTGTAGGGCGCGGCGGGCTTGCTGAAAGGGTTCTTGGAGAAGCGCATCTGCGGCAGGGCCGAGATGTCCTCGTTCATGTACTGGTACATGAACAGGCCCCAGATGACGAGCACCAGCGACCAGAAGAGGAGTCTTAACCGCGCTAATATGTCCATTTGTCGCGTTCCCGCCTTCCGGCCGGGACGATCACCGCATCGAGTCGCGCATCTTCACCACCATCTCCGACATCGCCTGCACGAACAGGGCGAAGACCACTATGAAGAGAGCGTGTATGGCCGCCTGGCCCCAGAGCTGGCCGGTGGCCAGCACCTGGCGCAGCGCTTCGGCGTAGGTGGTTATCCCGGGGTCCGCTATCAGGGCGAAGCGCGCGCCGCGGAAAAGGTAGATGGCCATCATGAGCGCGGCGGCTGCGGCCGCGGTGAGTCCGGCCCCGGCCCTGCCCATGAACATGGCGCCGGCCGCGGAAGGCATGGTGAAGAGCAGCCACATGGGCGCCCAGTAGCCGCCGAGCAGGTAGAACAGTACCGCCGCGGTGAGCAGGTTGAGCCAGACGAGGCCGACGCGCAGCGCGCGTATCCAGCGCATGAAGCGGTAGGTGTTGCGGTTTATCAGGACGTTGAGGGCGAAGGCGGCCAGCAGGACGGCGAAGGAGAGGCGGGTGACGGCCGTTTCCGGTTCGGAGAAGTAGATCGCGAAGCCGATGAGTATCAGCGCGAACGGGATGAAGAAATGATTCAGTATGTGCATGAACGGGCCTTATCCTTTCCTGGCGAAGACCAGGATGTGACGCTCCTCTTTCTCCCCGGGCAGCGGATAACCGATGTCCTCCTTCAGTTCGCCGCCGGCGGCCGTCAGCGCCGCGGCCGCCGCGGGCCGGTCCGCCGCGACCTGGGCCGCCGTCTGCCAGGCGAGGAAATATCCTCCCGGCGCCGCTATATTTAAGCATTGAGGCAGTATGTTTTCAAGTTGGCCCATCGCCCGCTGCACCACGGCTGAATAAAGAGGCCCTTTCCATTGGCCGAGGCGCGCGTGAAGGGCTCGCGCGTTGCGCAGGCCCAGCCGGGAAGTTATCCAGGTCAGGAACTGGAAACGCCTCAGGCTGGAATCGCAGAAGGTGAACTCCAGCTCCGGCAGGGCGATGGCCAGCGGCACGCCCGGGAAGCCCGCGCCCGAGCCGGCGTCCAGCACCGTCCCCCCGGCGTGGACCAGGCGGCGCAGCGGGACGGCGCCGGCCAGCGAATCGGTTATGTGGCGCGTCTCGATGACGGCCAGGTCGGCGGGCGAGACCAGGTTGAGCCTGCCGCTCATCTCGCGCAGGCCGGCGGCGTAGAGAGCCAGCTTGTCCAGCTGTTCCGCGGAGAGCGCCAGTCCCCATTCGGGCGGCGGCGCCGGGAATTCAGCGGCCATGCGCGGACCTCCTGAGCTTTTCCGCGGCGGCCCAGAGCAGCTGCACGTCGGCCGGGGTGACGCCCGGCACGCGCGAGGCCTGGCCCAGCGTGAGCGGGCGCACGGCGGAGAGTTTCTGCCGGGATTCCGTCAGCAGGCCCCGCAATCCGGCGTAGTCGAAATCCTGCGGCAGCGGGAAACCCTCGAGCCTGCGCATCTTCTCGGCCTCGCGCAGGTTGCGGGCTATATAGCCGGCGTAGCGGCGCTCGATGCCGGCGTGCTCGGCGGCGCGCGCTTCGGACCAGGGGAGCAGCGCGTCGCCGCCGGCCGGCCCGGCGGACGGGTCGGCGGCGAATTTCGCCACCGCCGCCCGGTAGCGCTCCCAGGCCGGCCTGTGCGCGGCGTCCACCAGCCCGAGGCGGAAGCCTTCCTCTATCAGCCGCATGTCGGCGTTGTCCTGGCGCAGCAGCAGCCGGTATTCCGCGCGCGAGGTGAAAAGCCTGTACGGTTCGTCCACGTCCTTGGCGGTGAGGTCGTCTATCATCACGCCGATATAGGAGCGGTCGCGGGAGAGTATCAGCGGCTCCAGGCCTTTCAGCGCGCAGGCCGCGTTGACGCCGGCGACCAGCCCCTGCGCGGCGGCTTCCTCGTAGCCGGTGGTGCCGTTCACCTGGCCCGCGAAGTAGAGACCCGGCACGGACTTGCTCTCCAGCGTCGGCTTGAGCTGGAGCGGGCTGGAGTAATCGTATTCTATCGCGTAGCCGGGCCTTACCAGCTCCGCTTTCTCCAGGCCCGGCACCGTGCGCAGCATCTCCAGCTGCACGTCCTCGGGCAGGCTGGTCGAAAGGCCGTTGGCGTAGTATTCCAGCGTGTCGTAGCCCTCCGGCTCCAGGAAGACCTGGTGGGACTCCCGGTGCGGGAACTTGACGGCCTTGTCCTCTATCGACGGGCAGTAGCGCGGCCCGGTGCCGCTGATGCGGCCGGAGTAGAGCGGCGAGCGGTGGAGGTCGGCTTTTACGACCTTCAGCAGTTCCGGGCCGGTGCGGGTTATCCAGCAGGACAGCCACGGCCGCGCGGGCGGCGCGCCGAAATGGGAGAAGATCCTCGGCGGATCGTCGGGCTTCTGCTCCTCGCAGGCGGAGAAGTCGATGGTCCGACCGTTGATGCGCATGGGCGTGCCGGTCTTGAGCCGGCCCAGCCGGAAGCCCAGGTCCCGCAGGTCGTCGGACAGCGCGTCGCTGGGGAAATGGTTGAACCTCCCCCCCCGCGCCGTATGCGCGCCGATGTGTATGAGCCCTTTGAGGAAGGTCCCGGCCGAGAGGATCACCGTCCTGCCCCTGTAAAGCGTGCCGCGCGCGGTGATCACGCCGGAGAGCCGCGAACCCTCGAAGGCCAGCCGGGCGGCCTCGTCCTGCATGAGCTCCAGCCCCGCCTGCCCCTCGAGGACGCGCTTCATGGAGAACTGGTAGAGTTTCTTGTCGCATTGCGCCCGGGGCGAGCGCACCGCCGCCCCGCGCGAGGCGTTGAGCTGCTGGTAGGACAGCGCCGCGCGGTCGGCGTTGCGGCCCATCTCGCCGCCCAGCGCGTCTATCTCGCGCACGACCTGCCCCTTGGCCACGCCGCCTATCGACGGGTTGCACGACATCTGCGCGACGGTGTCGAGGTCCTGCGTCAGCAGCAGGACGCGCAGGCCCATGCGCGCCGGGGCCAGCGCGGCCTCGCAGCCGGAGTGGCCGCCGCCTATCACTATCACGTCGAAATCCCGCGGGTACTCGAACATCTTTCCTTCGTTCCCTTATACCAGCATCAGCAGCGGTCCGATATCGGCCGGCAGCAGCAGGGAAAGCCCGTAGAACATGCCGCCGAAGAGCAGTATCACCGAGACCGCCGCCGCCGCCGCGCGGGCGGTGCCGGGGCAGCCGCGCGCCTTGAGCGCCCGCGCCAGCAGCCAGAGCGACCAGAGGGCGGAAGCCAGCATGGCCGCCTCGTAGACCGGCCGGACGCCGGCGGCTATGCCCAGGAACTCGACGGGGGCCAGCGCCAGTCCCGGCGCGGAAAGGGCCAGGGTGATCCTGAAGAAGGGCGTAAATCCGGGTCTCCGGAGGAGCAGTGCCAGGAAGACCGCCGCCGGGGCCGCGGCCAGGAGCGCGGCTTCCGCGGGTCTGCCGGCCGCCGCCGCGAAAGAAAGGAAATAGACGCCGAGACCCGCTATGGAGAACAGGACCCGCGGTCCGATCCGGCCGGCGGAGAAGAAGGAGGAGGCCCAGGGAAGGGCCGCCGCCGCCAGAACGTTCAGCAGCAGCCCCGCGGAGAGGGAGACGGAGAGATAGAGCGCGTACGGGCGGCCGAAAATTTCCGGAGGCAGTTCGGGTACGAATCCCGCCGGCATAAGCCGGGAGACCAGGGCGGAGACGGCCGCGTAGGCGGCGAAGAGCAGAAGGACCGGCCCGAACCGCGCGTCCCCGGAGAGGAGGGTCGCGATGGCCTGTCCCGGTCTCGCTACCAGGTCCGTGAAAAGCAGAGCCGTTCTCTTTAGCATCGTCTTCCCCTCCCTATTTGCCGACGCAGAATTTTCCGAATATTTCCGAGAGTATATCCTCGGGCGTGGTTTCCCCGAGGATCTCTCCCAGCGAGGAAAGCGCCGCGCGCAGGTGTTCGGCCGCCAGCTCGGGTTCCCCGGCCTTTATCCTTTCCGCCGCGGGGGCCAGTTCCTCCGCGGCGCGGGAGAGCGCCTGGAAATGGCGCGCAGAGGTCACGGCGCCGCCGAGGCCTCCTTCCTCTATGGCGGCCGTCTCCCCCTCGAGCAGCGCGGCGCGCAGCCGGTCCAGTCCCGCGCCCGTGAGGGCGGAGACCTTCACGGCGACGGAGTCTTCGCGCGCCGGCGGCAGGTCGGATTTGTTGAGGACCTTTATGACGCGCGCGCCGGGGGACAGCCGGTCGGCTATGGTGCCGGCCGCCAGGCGGTCGCCTTCCGACTCCTCCGCGGAGCCGTCCGCCACGAAAAGGACGATGTCGGCGGAGGCGACGGCCGCGGCCGCCCGCCTGAGCCCCTCAGCCTCTATTTCCCCGCCGGGCGCCGGGTTGAAACCGGCGGTGTCCGTGAAGACGACCCGGTGGCCGCCCAGCTCGACGGGGGTCTCGACGCAGTCCCGGGTGGTGCCGGGCTCGCGCGAGACTATGGCGCGGGAGGCGCCGGCGAGCGCGTTGAGCAGCGAGGATTTCCCCGAATTGGGGGCGCCGGCTATCGCCACCTTTATGCCCTCGCGCACGAAGCGCCCGCGCCTGAAACTTTCCGCGGCTTCGGCTATCTTCGCCCGCGCGGCGAGCGTTTCGTGCGAAAGGGCCGCGGCGTCCTCCGGCGGTATCTCCGCATCGGCGTCGTCGAGCCTCGCCTCCAGTTCGGCCAGAGCCGACACGAGAGGGGCCTTGAATCCCTTTATCCTCTCCGAGAATTCCCCTTCGACCTGGCGCATGGCTGCGGCGTGCTCGGCCCGGGTGGAGGAGGCGATGAGGTCGCCGACGGCCTCGGCCTCCGCCAGGTCCAGCTTGCCGTTGAGGAAGGCCCGCAGCGTGAATTCGCCGGGCTCCGCCTCGCGGGCGCCGTGGCGTATGGCCAGCGTGAGCGCTGAGCGCAGTATATAGGGAGAGCCGTGGCAGAAAAGTTCCACCGTGTCGTCGCCGGTATAGCTGGCCGGCGCGCGGTAGAAGACGGCGACGGCGCGGTCTATCACCTCTTCGCCGTCCTTTATCCTGAGCAGGTGGGTCAGGCGCGGCTTGGGGTCGGCGAGCGCCTTATTGGGGTGCAGAAAATTGGAGCAGACGGCGAAGGCGCGCGGGCCCGACACGCGCAGCACGGCTATGGCCGCGCCGCCCGGCGCCGTGGATGGCGCCACTATCGTGTCGGTCGTGTCGGGAGCCCGCATTCCTTCTCCTCTTATGGACGCGGGCGGGGCCTTTCTGAAAGGCGCCCGCCCGGTCTTCGTCCGCCGAACCCGAGGGGGATCAGCGGCTCTCGTTCTCCCCGTTGACGGGGGCGGCCTCGTTGCCGGTCTCCGCTTCCGGGGACTTGGCCTCGGGCTCCGGCGCGGCCGGGGCCTGAACTTCCGGCTGGGTAGCCGGGGTCGCTCCGGCCGGGACCTCGGTCCTGGCTTCGGGCCTGGCGGCCGGCGCCTCGGCGGGCCTGCCGGCGGCGGGGCGCACCACTACCTTGCGCCATTTCCCTTCGCCTTCCGAGACGGTCTCGACCTCGGGATAGGAGGTCTTGACCAGGTTGTGCACGTACTTGCGCATCGGGGCCGGCATGGCCTCCAGGCGGAAAGGCCTGGAGGTGGCCTTGACCGTCTTCACGGCGAACTCCACCTTGCGGTCCAGTTCTTTCTCCTTGCGCTCCCAGTACCCGCCCGTATCGAGCTGCACCGCCAGCTTGCCGGAGCGGCCCTTGTTTACTATCGAGCTCACCAGGTACTGCATCGCCTGCATCGGCCTGGCGTTATCCTCGAGCAGCATCGCGCTCTCGGCGGATTCGAACTTCACCAGTATCTTGCCGTCTTCGAGGGTCTTCACTTCCTGTATCTCGCAGGGCAGGCCCATGTACTCCATTATCTTCGTGACGGCCTGTTTCGCGTGCTCGGCGGTGTCTTCCGGCCTGGCTATCTCCATCGCCGCGGGTTCCAGCTCCGGCGGCGGGCCTTCGGGCCTGCGTATCTCCTGCCTGGGCGGGCGGCCTTCGGACCTGTCGCGCCGGGGCCTGTCGCCCCTGCCGCCGCGGTCTCCCCGCTCGCCGCGGTCTCCGCGGTCCCGGCGGCCTCTGCCGCCGCGTTCGCCGCGCTCGCCGCCGCGTCCGCGCTCTTCCCCCCTCTCGTGCCTGTCGCCGCGCCCGCGCCCGCGTCCGCGGTCCTCGTCGGCACCGCCCCAGCGCTTCTCGCGCAGCACCACGCAGGCGGGTCTGGCTCCTAACCCGAAAAGGCCTTTCTTGCCCTCGGATACCACCACGACCTCTACCTGGTCCCTTCTCAGGGACATTTCTCCGAGGCCTTTTTCCACCGCGTCCTGGATGGTCCTGGCCTCAATTTTCAGCTCTTTCATCTTACTTTACCTCCGCGGGAAGCCCTGGGGCTCCCCGTAAAAATATCACGCGAACTTCTTCTGCATGTACATGCTCTGCGCGAAACCGAACAGGCTGTTGACCAGCCAGTACATCACCAGGCCCGCCGGGAAGGTCAGGAACATGAAGGTGAAGATGACGGGCATCCACTTCATGATCTTGACCTGCGCCGGGTCGCCGGCCTGCGGGCTGAAGTGCTGCTGCAGCACCATGACCGCACCCATCGTCAGCGGGAGGACATAGTACGGGTCCTTCGACGACAGGTCGTGGATCCAGAGCGCGAAGGGCGCGCCGTGCAGGCTCCAGGAATTGCGCAGCGCCGTGAACAGCGCGAAGAAGACTGGTATCTGCAGCAGCATCGGCAGGCAGCCGCCCAGCGGGTTGGCGCCGTGCTTCTTGTACATGTCCATGATCTCCTGGTTCATGCGCTGCGGGTTGTCCTTATACTTGGCCTGGATGCGCTGCATCTCGGGCTGCAGCTTCTTCATCAGTGTCATCGCCTTGTAGGACTTGAAGCTCAGCGGCATCACGAAGATCTGCAGCACGACGCTGAGCATGAGTATGGCGGCCCCGTAGTTGCCGGTCATGTCGTGGAAATAGCCCAGCGCCTTGTCGGCGAGCTTGGCCAGCGGCGAGAAGAAGCCGAAGTCCACCGCGCGGTCCAGGCCGTGCCCGAGCTGTTTTAGAAGAGGCAGGTGTTTGGGGCCCAGGTAGAAATCCATCTTCCAGGTCTTAGAGGCGCCGGGTGCCAGGACCTCGGCGGCGAAGGGGATCAGCAGCGAGGGAGCTTCCTTTTCCTCCCCCGACTTCTCCTCCAGGAATTTGAGGCCCGACTTCTCCAGCCCCTCGCCGATAACGGCGGCCAGGAAATAGCGGTTGTCCACGCCGGCCCAGAGCCATTCCTTCTCGGCGGAATCCTCCTCCAGCTCCACGGGGGTCGGGTTCTTCTTGCCCTTCTGCTGCACGGTGTAAAGCGCGCGCCAGATCTTCGGGTTCTCCTTCAGCTCGCTCTTTACGGTGGAGATGCCGGGGCCTATCTTGAGCGACCAGGGCTGCAGCTGCCGCGCGGCGGAGCCCTGGTTGGACACTTTTATCGTGAGGGTGTTGATCCGGTTGTCCGGGTCGAAATCGAAGGTCTTGGAGATGAGTATCCCGCGCTCGGGCCTGGCCTCGAAAGAGGCGGAATAGCGGCGGGAACCGGCGGGCGAGAAGCGCAGGCCTTCGAAAGCCGAGAAATAGGCCGAGCCTTCGGGTATCAGTTCCACCTGCTCGACCGGGCCGTCATAGGCCGCGCCGGTGAGCGAGGCGGTAAGCGGGTCCAGCCGGTACTCGGCCTTGGCGACCTTTATCTTTACGGGTTCGTAGGAGCGGACGGAGGCTTCTTCGGAGAATTTCAGGGGTTTTGCGTCCGCGCCGACGGCCGCGGCGGAGACGGCGGCGGCGGTTGTCACGCCGGCCTTCTGCTCCCCCTGGACGGGGACCTGGCGGGGCGGCGGGGGCGCCACCATGGAAAACCAGCCGATATAGACTATCGCGGAAAGGACCACCGCTAATACCAGATTCTTCTGCATCGGGGCCTCCTGAAGGCCGGCCGCGCAGGTTTCAGGGCACCGGGTCGTAGCCGCCCGGGTTGAAAGGATGGCAGTTCAATATACGGCGTGCGCCGAGCGCGATACCTTTAACGGTCCCGTGCTTTTTCAGCGCCTCGAAGGCGTATTCCGAGCAGGTCGGGTGGAAGCGGCAGGCGCGCGGGCCCAGTATGGGCCGCAGCGAGGCGTAGAATGCCTTTATGAAAGCCGTCATGCCTTTCTTCCGTTCCGGCCGGGCTCCGCCCCGGGGTCGCGGAGCAGCCCGGCCCGTTCCCAGGCCTGCAGCAGCTCCTTTTCCGCCCCGGCCAGCGAGTCGAGCCCGCAGCCGGCCTTCGGGTAAACTATGAACCAGGCTCCATCCTTCAGTCGAAACCTGTTGAGCCTGTAAGCTTCTCTCAATATCCTCTTTATCCTGTTGCGCCTCACCGCGCCGCCGGCCTTGCGGCTTACCGCCAGGCCCATGCACCGGTTCTCCGGGGAGGTGTCTCCGCCCGGAGGCGCCGCGTTCCACATCACCAGGCCCTTCGTCGCCGCCTTCCCCCCCGTCTCGAAGACGCGGGAGAAGTTCTTGCGGCCCTTGAGCCTCATGGCGCGGGAAAGAGGGAATTTCTTCACTGAATCCAGATCGCCCCGTCCGCCGGAGCGGAGGGGCGCTCCCCTTATTCGGGGATGATGCTCCAGCGGCCCTTCCGGCGCCTGGCGGACAGCACTTTGCGGCCGCCCTTGGTCTTCATGCGCGCGCGGAAACCGATGGATTTCTTTCTGCGTCTTTTGTTAGGTCTGTATGTAGGGAGCATATGTGCGTATATTATAGCAGAACCGGGGGACGTTGTTTAGTTCTTTAGTTGTTATGCACAGGATAAAACGGGCCGGTATAGCTGCTGGCGCGACAACTAAAGAACTAAACAACGTCCCCCTTGATCCCGCGGTCCCGTTCGCGTATTTGTTAAAATATAACCCATGAATTTCTGCGACAGGGCGATAGTGCTGCGGCGGCGGCCGCTCCAGGAGAACGGCCGCATCGTCACGCTTTACACGCGCGAGAACGGCAAACTGGAGGTCAATTTCAAGGGCGTGGCGCGGGCGGCCGCCAAGCTCAAGGCGCTCAGCGAGCCGCTCACCGTCGGGGATTACCGCCTCCACCTGCGGCCCGGCTCCAATTTCCCCGTCTGCACCGGAGGGACTTCGCTGCGCGCCTTTCCCGGCATAAGGACCGGCGCCGAGCGGCTGTTCCTGGCCTCGCATTTCTGCGAACTGGTGATGGCCGTGACGCCTTACGCGCATCCCAACCCGGAGAAGTACGACCTGCTGCTCTCGGCGCTGGAGCGCCTCGACGCCAGCGGGTTCACCGCATGGACGCGGCGCGCTTTTTCGCTGCGGCTGGCCGAACTGGCCGGCGTGGGTTTCGCGGAGACCAGCGTGGGGCTGGACCACGGCCTGTGGGAGACCCTTCATTCGGGCAGCTGGGACGGCGTGGACGCCGCTCCGGCCGACGACGACCTGCTCAGGCGCGTGGATACCACGCTCGAAAAGTGTTTCGCCGGCAACCTCGGCCTGACCTTCAAGACCGCCGCTTTCGTCTGAACTTAGGAGACAACATGAACTTCCAGGAGATCATACTCAGGCTCGACCAGTACTGGGCCAGGCAGGGCTGCGCGATAATACAGCCCTACGACCTGGAGAAGGGCGCGGGCACCTTCAACCCGGCCACTTTCTTCGGTTCGCTCACCTCGAAGCCGAACAGCGTGGCCTATGTCGAGCCCTGCCGCCGCCCAGGCGACGGGCGCTTCGGCGCCAATCCCAACCGCCTGGGAAAGTATTACCAATACCAGGTCATCATCAAGCCGCCGATGGCCGATATCCAGCAGGTCTACCTGGCCTCGCTCAAAGCCATCGGCGTGGACCATTCCGAGCACGACATCCGCTGGATCGAGGACGACTGGGAATCGCCGACGCTGGGAGCTTCCGGCGTGGGCTGGGAGGTCTGGCTGGACGGGATGGAGATCACGCAGTTCACCTATTTCCAGCAGATGGCCTCTTACGAGCTCGACCCGATAACCGTGGAGATCACCTACGGCCTGGAGCGCCTGGCTATGTTCGCTCAGAAGAAGAAGAGCATCTTCGACATCATGTGGACCGACCGCCTCACCTATGGCGAGGTGCACAAGGGCCAGGAGGAGCAGTTCTCCCATTACAACTTCGAGGAGGCCGACACGGAGAACCTCCGGTTCAACTTCGGGAAATGGGAGCAGGAAGTCCCCCGCCTGGCGGCCAAGGGTTATTACCTGCCGGCCTTCGACCTGGTCATGAAATGTTCGCAGAACTTCAACCTGCTCGACGCCCGCGGGGCCATCTCGGTCTCCGAGCGCGCCGTGATGATAAAGCGTATACGCGACATCGCCAAGGCCTGTGCCGTCGCCCACGTGGAGGCCAGCGAGCCTTCGAACAAGGAGGCCGCCGATGTCCGCTAAAAGGGAAGTCGTTCTCGAGATACGCATGGAGAACATCCCGGCGCGCTTCGTCACCTCCGCCGGGGAACAGCTGGTGAAGTACGCCTCCGAGGCGCTCAAAGAGGCCAGCCTGCCTTACGATTCCATCGCCGCTTACGGCACCTACAAGCGCCTGGTCCTGCACCTGGCGGGCGTGCCGGCGAAGACCGAGGAGAAGGTCCAGAAGCATTACGGCCCCTCGGCGAAGCTGCTGCGCGGCCCCGACGGTAATTTCACCCCGCAGGCGGCCGGTTTCGCCCGCTCGCGCGGCACCACGCCGGACAAGCTGGGCGTGGAGAGCGTGCCCAACAAGGGCGAAGTGCTGGTCTTCGAGACCCGCGTGCCGGGCCGCGCCGCGTCCAAGGCGCTGGCCGAGCTCTTCCCCGCCGTGATAGCCAAACTTCAGTTCCCCAAGAACATGGTCTGGGAGAGGACCCGGTTCCGCTTCGCGCGGCCCATACGCAGCCTGCTGGCCCTGCACGGCGACAAGCCCGTGGTTTTTTCCGTCGCCGGGATAAAGTCGGGCCGGGTCACCGCCGGTCTCAGCGCCAAGGGTTCCAGACCCCTCAAGATCGCCTCGGCCGAGAGATACTTCAAGACCCTCGAGCACGCCGGCGTGGTGGTGAAGGACGCCGACAGGCTGGCGGCGCTGCGCCGCGAACTCGCGGCCGTGTCCAAACGCATGAAGCTGGAGGTCGAGGTCGACGAGGAACTGCTGACCGAGAACCTCTATCTCGTGGAGTACCCGGTCTGCGTGGTCTCTTCGTATTCGCAGGATTTCCTCAAGCTCCCCCCCGAACTGGTCCACCTGGTCATGAAGAAGCAGCTCAAGTTCTTCACGGTGGCCGACGCGAAGGGCCGCCTGCAGCCCTGGTTCGTCGGGATACGCGACGGCGTCTCGCGGGGACAGCGCAACGTGGAGGAGGGCTTCCGCAACGTGCTCGAGGCCCGCTTCCGCGACGCCATCTTCTTCTATACGCGCGACCTCGCCGTGCCGCCGGCCGATTTCAACAAAAAGCTCGCCAGCGTCACTTTCCAGGCGAAGCTGGGTACGATGGCCGACAAGGCCGCCCGGGTGGAAGCGCTGGCCGCCCGCCTCTGCGGGGCCTCCAAAGAGGCCTGCGCCGAGGACGTCGCCGCGGCTTCCACGTACGTCTATTCCGACCTGGTCAGCGGGCTGGTCGGCGAGTTCCCCGAACTGCAGGGCACGATGGGCGGCTATTACGCCGCCAACGCCGGCCTGCGGGAGACGGCCGCGCGGGCCGTCGGGGAATTCTACTGGCCCCTGTCGGCCGCCTCGCCGATCCCCTCCTCCGTCGAGGGGGCCATAGTCTCGCTGGCGGGCAAGCTCGACACGCTGGCCGCCGATTTCTATACCGGGCAGATCCCCACCGGCAGCGCGGACCCCCACGGCCTGCGCCGCCAGGCGCTGGGCGCGGTGCGCATCGTGCTGGAGAAAGAGCTCAGGCTGGACCTCTGCGACGCGCTGGACGCGGCGCTGGAGCCTTTCGCCGGTATGCTGCCGGAAGCGCGCAAGGACCTGCCGGCTCGCCGCGAGGCCCTGCTGGATTTCCTCTGGCAGCGCGCCGAGGCGGTCTTCTCCGAGCAGGGCCTGCGCTTCGACGAGATAAAGGCCGTGCGCGAGTTCTTCATGGACGGCGGCGACCTGCTCGACTGCCGCGCCCGCGTGAAGGACATAAACTCGCTGCGTTCCAACCCGGATTTCTCGGGCATCGCTGCGGCCTTCAAGCGCGCCAAGAACATACTCAAGCAGTCGAAGTCCCCGCTGAGCGGTTCGCCCGACGAGGGCGCTTTCGAGAAGGACGAGGAGCGGGCTCTCCACGGGGATATCAAGGCGATGAGCGGCAGGCTGAAGGAGCATGTCGCGGCGCGCGATTACGCGAAGGGACTGTCCGAGCTGCTGGCCATAAAACCCAGCCTGGACAACTTCTTCGACAAGGTCATGGTCATGGCCGAGGACCCGAAGGTGCGCGACAACCGGCTCAACCTCATCAAGTCGCTGGTCAGCCTGGTCGAGGGCGTCGCCGACCTGTCGCAGCTGCAGTGACGCGGCTTTTTCAGCCGGGCGGAGCCCGGCCGCGCGGTCACCAGGGGTTTTTCAGGTCTTCCTTGGAGAAAAGACGCGCTCTGTCCCGGAAATAGGAGGGCGCTCCCGGACACTTTCGCAGTCGCAGGTGATCCTTGTTGAAAAGCCTGAACAGGAAAGCGGCCGGGGTTATGACCAGGAAGAATATGAGCGAAAGGAGCAGCCGGGAGTTCATGCGCCCCAGGACTCCGGCGAAAGCGAGCCAGGCCCGGGATATCCTCGCGGCCGCGCTTTTCCACGCCAGCCCCACGCTCAGAAGAACAAGCGCCAGCCATTGAAGCCCGGCGATCTTAAAGAAAAAGCCCGAAGCCGCCGCCGCGGCGGCGAGCAGGCATACCGTTCCCAGTTCTCTTTTCCTATCCGCGTCGTTCATCAGAACAGGGTGTAGATGAAAGGCGACACCGCGCTGCCGCCCGAAAGCAGGAACAGGGCTCCGAAGAGGAGCAGCGCCAGGACGACCGGGACCAGCCACCATTTCCGGCGGGCTTTCAGGAATTTCCAGAAGTCGCCGAGGAATTCTAACATGTCTTCCCGCACCCCGCCGCGGCCGTCCGCCCGGCGCCGTCAATCGTCCGCATAGTCGCCTCCTCCGTCTTCCGCGGCAGTCCTTCGCGGCTGCCGGGCTTTGTCGAAAAGAAGATCCCCTATCACAAGGTGATCGAGGTCCGTTCTCATAAAACACGCGTAGGCGTCGGCCGGCGAACACACTATCGGCTCCCCCCGCACGTTGAAACTGGTGTTCACCAGCAATCCGCAGCCGGTGAGTTCCTTAAAAGCGGTCAGCAGCGCGTGATATCGCGGATTGGACGCCCTGCTTACCGTCTGTACCCGGGCGGAGTAGTCCAGATGGGTCACAGCGGGCACGTCGGAGCTCCGGCGGGACAGCTTTTCTTCCAGGTCCGGCGCGGCGCCGTGCGCCGGACCGGAGAGGCGGCGCGCCGGTATTATATGGTCTATGAGCAGCATGTACGGGCTGGCGAAGCCGTTCTCGAAGAATTCCCCCGCGTCCTCTTCCCTGACGGACGGAGCGAAAGGTCTGAATCCTTCCCGGTGTTTTATCTTGAGGTTGAGCTTCTTGCGCATCCCCGGGTCCCTCGCGTCCGCCAGGATGCTCCTGTTGCCCAGGGCCCTGGGGCCCCATTCCATGCGGCCCTGGAACCAGCCGACCACCGCTCCCGAGGCCAGCAGTTTCGCGGTCCTGGCGCAGAGTTCGTCGTCGCTGAGCTTTTCGTAGACCGCGCCCGCCTCGCGCGCGAAGGTCTCCGCTTCCTCCCCGGTATAGTCCGGGCCGAGGAGTGCCCCGCTCATGCCGTCCGGGACCTCCGGGACGCGGGGTTCTCCCGAATAGATATGCCAGGCGGCCAGCGCCGCCCCGGGCGCTCCCCCCGCGTCTCCCGCCGCCGGCTGTATCCAGATGCGGTCGCAGATGCCGGCCTTCAGTATCCTGCCGTTGGCCACGCAGTTCAGGGCGACCCCGCCGGCCAGGCACAGGTCCCTGCTGCCCGTCAGCGCGACGGCATGGGCGGCCATCCTGGACAGCGCCTCACCGGTGAACTCCTGGGCCGCCAGGGCCATGTCGCAGTATTCCTGCTTGAGAGCGGACCCGGGCCGGCGGGGAGGTATCCCGAAAAGTTCCTCCCACCTGTCGTCCCTCGTCATCTTAAGCCCCGTCGTATAATCGAAATAGTCCTGGTCGAGCCGGACGGAGCCGTCGTCTTTGAGGTCGGCAAGGACGTCCCTTATCTTACGGCCGAAGGCCGCGGTCCTGGGGGAGGCGGGGTCCCCGTAAGGGGCAAGGCCCATCAACTTGTACTCCCCGGAGTTGACCTTGAAGCCGGTATAGGCCGTGAAGGCCGAGTAGAGCAGCCCGAGGGAATGCGGGAAACGGAGTTCTTTCAATATCGTCAGGTCCTTCCCCCGGCCGGCGCATATCGACGCCGTGGCCCATTCGCCGACCCCGTCCACGGTGAGGACCGCCGCCTCCCCGAAAGGCGAGGGATAAAAAGCGCTGGCGGCGTGAGAGAGGTGATGTTCCGGGAAAAGCAGTTTTATTCCGGCGGCGGCGGGATCTATTTTCGCCAGCTCTTTCCTCAGCGTTCTCTTGAGCAGCATCTTCTCCCCGACCCAGACCGGGGCGGCGGAGAGGAACTGCGCGAACCCGCGCGGCGCATAAGCGTAGTAAGTCTCTATCAGGCGCTCGAACTTAAGGAGAGGTTTGTCGTAAAAAGCGACGGCTTCGACGCCGGCCAGTCCCGGGCCCTTGCCTTCCCGCTTCTCCGCCCAGTCCAGGGCCGCCCTTACGGCGAGGGCCGGGAATCCCGGGAAGTTCTTTGCCCTGTTAAAGCGCTCCTCCTGGGCGGCAAAGACGACCTTCCCGTCCTTCAGGAGGGCCGCCGCCGAATCGTGATAGAAAGCGGATATTCCGAGTATGTATCTGCTCATTTGCCGGTCATGTCCGGGGACTTTCTCAGTTGACGTCCCCCAGGTATACGGGGCCGCGGAAGCGCCCGGCGGGAAGGATGAGCGACTTGAGGACCGAAGGATAGAGCCGTATCTTTTCCAGCCGCGCCAGCGGCATCCAGACCGCCCCGGTCTGCCGGAGATCCGGCACGCGGGCGGTCCGCTTTTTTCCCTCGTAGCGGCAGACGAACATTATCTCGACCTGGTGGAAGCCCTTGTCCCACCGGGCGAACTCGTGGTTCTTCCCCACATAGTCGCGGATGTAGCGCGGCCGCAGCGGTTCGGCCAGTACTCCCGTCTCTTCCAGGCATTCCCGGCGCAGGGCGTCCGCGAGCGTCTCGCCGTTCTTCTGCCCCCCGCCGGGCAGGAGGTAGTAGGTGCCCCAGCGGTCCCTGGCGCGCATCAGCAGCAGGCGGCCGTCCCGTACGACGAGGGGCTTGGCCGAGAGCCGGACTTTTTTGTCGCGCGTTATCATTTCAGAAAGGGTAGCCCACGCGCAGTATGGTGTTGGTGCCTTCGGAGCCGAAGGCCAGGTCGGCCGTGGCCACCACCTGAGGGCGAAGCAGCAGCCGCAGGGAGAGTCCCGGACCGTAGCGGAGGTCTCCGGTCGAGAATCCCGAAGGGTCGGAGAACACGGCGCCCGCGTCGATGAACGGCGCTACCTCCACTTCGCGCAGGAATTTGAGGTACGGGACGCGGGACAGGGTTATGCGCTCCTCGAGGTTGACCACTATCTTGCCCCTGTCGGTGAACCTGCCGTCGCCGGCCATGCGCAGGCCCGTGGTCTCGCCCAGCTGCACCTGCGCGTAGAAAGGCAGCTCGTCGCCCCGCTGGAACTGCAGCTGGTAGCGCAGCGCGGTGACGAAACGGCCCTCCCCCTTGTAGTTGTAGTAATGCTTGAGCTCGGCGTTGTAGGTCCGGTAATTGTAATCCGAACCGAGGGCCTTCGCGGAGTAGAGCACCGAGAAAGAGGCCAGCGTTCCTATCTTGGGCAGGAACGGGTGGTCCGTGTCGTCGTAGAGGATGGAGAGGCGGTTGGCGTGGAAGAGCCGCGCCTTTTCGGCCGCGGCGTAGTCGGCCGGGTAGAGAGCGCTGACCTGCGGCACGCCGAGCACCGGCCCTTCCTGCGCCTGCTGCCTGTAGAGCGAGTGGTTGAGTTCCACGAAGAGATGCTTCATCACGGGCAGCGAGGCCGTGAACTCCTCGCCTTCCTTGAGGATGGCGTAATTGGCCTTGTCCGCTTCGAACGAGCCGTTGCCGTAGCCGTAGAACGAGGGCTTGCCGGTGACGCGGTGCACCACGTCCAGGCTGAAGCGCGCGTCCGTGCCCAGGACCCCGGGCCTGTAGAAATAGAAGTAGGCCTCGTTCTCGACGCGGCGGGAGACCGAGCCCCGGAACATGATTATGCTCTTCTCGTCGGGGAAGAAATACTGCTTGTAGCCGAAGGTGGCGCCGAGGTTCTCGTTGTAGCTGACCGACGGGGCCATGACGTAATCCACGCCGGTGCGCTGCGCGTTCCAGACGGCCCAGACCGGCATGACGCCTATGTTGAGCCCCAGGTCCTTGCCCGCCTCGGCTATCGGGAGCGGCAGTATCGGCCCTTTCTCCAGGTCTATGACCAGGGCGTCGAGCACGCGGTTGAAGAGGTCCGGAGCGTAGCCCGTGGCCGGCTCTTTGAGCGGTCTTACGATCTCCGTCCTGGAGGGAGGAGGCGTAGGTTTGTCGAGCGGATGCTGGCGGACGCTGCGCGGACCGGGCTGCGCCCAGGCCGCGGCCGCCAGCAGGAAAGAGGCGGCGAAAAGGACGGCCCTTTTCAGCATCCGGGTCCCGGCCCCGCGGAAAGGCGCTTGGCGACGGGCATCTTGCGGCCCTGGCCGAAAGCCTTGCGCGTCACCTTGAGCCCTATGGCCAGCTGGCGGCGCTTGTATTCGTTGGCCGCTATCCGGCCGGCTATGCGGGAGGCTTCCGCGGCCGGCAGGCCGGCGCGGGCCGCGGCTTTCGCCGGAGGCAGGCCGTCCTCGACGAGCAGCGACACCAGCCGGTCCAGCTTGTCGTAAGGCGGCAGGTCGTCCTGGTCCTTCTGGCCGGGCTTGAGTTCGGCGGTCGGCGGGCGGGTCATAATGGAGGAAGGGATCTCCGGGTAAAGGGCCGAGAGTTCGTAGACGCGGCTTTTCACCAGGTCGGCCAGCGGCGCCAGCGCCCCGGCGGTGTCGCCGTAGAGCGTGCAGTAGCCCATCGCGATCTCCGACTTGTTGCCGGTGGCCAGCGCCAGCGCGCCGCTCTCGTTGGCGCGCGCCATCAGTATGGTCCCGCGCGCCCGCGACTGCAGGTTCTGGAGCGTCAGGTCGATCCCGGAATAAGGGTCCCGCCTGCCCAGCGCGGCGGCGAGCGCCCTGTAGACGGGATCTATGGGTATCGTCTCGTGACGCAGGCCCAGCGCGCGGGCCAGCCTCAGCGCGTCGTCGACGCTGCGCCGCTCCGTGAAGCGCGAGGGCATGAGCAGGGCGGTGACATTCCCGGGGCCCAGCGCGTCGGCGGCCAGGCAGGCGACCAGCGCCGAGTCTATGCCGCCGCTCAGGCCCAGCACCGCCCGGGAGAAGCCGGTCTTGCGGAAATAATCGGAGATGCCCAGCTTGAGCGCCGCGCGCAGTTCCGCGGCCTCCCCGGGCATGAAGGACCGCGCGCCGGGGGCGGGCCTGTCGGCGTCGAAAAGGAGCAGGTCCTCGGCGAAAGCCCTCCCGGCGGCGGCGACCCGGCCCGCGCCGTCGAACGCCAGGCTGTTGCCGTCGAATATCAGTTCGTCGTTGGCGCCGCACTGGTTGGCGTAGACCAGCGGCCTGCCGAGGCCGCGGGCGACCTTCGCGAGTACCGGGAGCCGCTCGGCCGGCTTGCCGCAATAATAAGGAGAGGCGGAGAGATTGAGGTAAAGGTCCGCGCCTTTCTTTTTCAGGGCGGCCAGCGGGCTGGAGCCGTAAAGTTCCCGCCTGGGCAGCAGGCTGGTGCCCGCCCAGATGTCCTCGCAGACGGTGACGCCCAGCCGGCGTCCCCGGAAGACGACCGGGTCGTTGGAGGCGGCCGGCTCGAAATAGCGCGACTCGTCGAAGATGTCGTAAGTGGGGAGCAGCGACTTGAAGCGCCTGGCCGCTATCTTCCCCCCGTGCAGCAGCGCGGCGCCGTTGCGCAGCCGCCTCCCGCGGGCCGAGGGATTGAAATCGGCGTAACCTATCAGGCAGGCCGCGCGCCGCGTGCGGGCCGCCAGCGCCGAAAGCGCCAGCAGGTTCTCCTTGACGAACTCGTCGCGCTCCAGCAGGTCCAGAGGCGGGTAGCCGGTAAGGGCCAGTTCCGGGAATACCGCCAGCTCCGCTCCGGAGGCCTCGGCCCGGCGCAGGAAGTCCAGCGCCATGGAAACGTTGCCTTTTACGTCCCCCACCACGGGGTTCATCTGCGCCACGGCCGTTCTCATGGCCCTTATTATAGGAAAAGAGGCCTCCCGGCACAAAAACGCGTCCGCGCGCGGAGGTTGACTTAAGTCAAACATTTTTTTCGGCGTGGTTGAAAAATAACGGAAACATATGCTAATATTTTCCGACGCCTTTTTGTCCTAACAGTTCAAAAACGCGATTTAGAAGTGCATACCCAGGAGGAAGTTCGATGCTCAACATCTCGATGAAGACCATGCTGGAGGCCGGCGTTCATTTCGGCCACCAGACCTACAGATGGAATCCCAAGATGGCCCGCTACATATTCGGCGAGCGCAACGGGATCCATATCCTCGACCTTCAGAAGACGGTCAAGGAGCTCAAGAAGACCTACGGCAACGTGAAGGACGCCGCCAAAGCCGGGGCCAGGTTCCTTTTCGTGGGCACCAAGAAACAGGCCAAGGACATTATCCGCGAGGAGGCCCAGCGCGCCGAAGTCGCCTGCGTCTACGAGAAATGGCTGGGCGGCACGCTCACCAACTTCGACACGATCAAGCGCTCGATCAAGCGTCTCGAGGAGCTCGAGAAGCTCGAGAACGACGGTCTCTTCAAGGTCATGTCCAAGAAAGAGGTCTCCCGCCTGAGCAAGGAGAAGGAGCGCCTGGTCAAACTGCTCTCCGGCATCCGCGACATGAAGGCCCTGCCCGACTACATGTTCGTGATCGATCCCGTCGAGGAGATGGGCGCGATCCGCGAGGCCCGCAAGCTCAAGATCCCGATAGTCGCGGTCTGCGATACCAACTGCGACCCCGACCTGATAGACTGGGCCGTGCCCGGCAACGACGACGCCGCCCGCTCGATCCGGCTTTTCTGCGGCGCTGTAGCCGACGCCATCATCGAGGGCCGCAAGGAGGCCGAAGAGGCCAGGCTGATAGCCCATCAGCAGGCGCAGGAGAAGGCCGCCCAGACCGAGGCCGAGCAGATGCAGCAGCAGGTCGACCAGGCTTATACCCAGCCGGCCGACGCCGCCGTCGAGCTGCCCGCCGAGGAACCGGTCCGCACCGAAGAGTGACCGCCATTCCCCCTCTCCCGCCGCGCGCCCTGCGCGCGCGGGGGACGCGCAGCAGATCTATCCAAGGAGAGAACATCATGAGCGTTGTTATCAAGAGCGAGCAGGTCATGACCCTTCGTTCCAGGACCGGAGCGGGCATCATGGACTGCAAGTCCGCGCTTAACGAGGCGCAGGGCGACCTGGAGAAGGCCGTCGAGCTGCTCCGCAAGAAAGGCCTCGCCGGCCTGGCCAAACGCGCCGGCCGCGAGATGAAGGAAGGCCTCGTCGCCGTCAAGACCTCCGCCGACGGCGCCAGGATCGCGATGGTCGAGATCAACTGCGAGACCGACTTCGTCGCCAAGAACCAGGACGTGCTCGCTCTGGCGGACGGCCTCTGCTCCGCGATGCTGGAGAAGCCGGACTACGGCAACCCCGCCGAGAACGCCGACGCCAAGGAGCGCCTCCAGGCCGTCGCGATGAAGTCCGGCGAGAACATGGCGATACGCCGCGGCGTCGTCTACGGCTCCGCCGGGACCGTCGCCAATTACTACCTCCACTCGGATTCCAGGAAAGCCTGCCTGGTCGAACTCGGCTTCGCCGGCGACCCGGCCAAGGCCCGCGGGGGCCTGGCCTCCCTGGCCAAGGAGATCGCGATGCAGGCCGTGGCCATGGGCCCCAAGTACCTGCGCCGCGAGGACGTCCCGGCCGAGGTGGTGGCGAAGGAGCGGGAGATCTACAAGGCCAAGACCGTCCAGGACGAAGAGGCCGCCAAGGCGCGGGCCGCCGAGACCGGCAAGCCTTACAGACCCAAGCCGCCGGAAGCCCTGGAGAAAATGCTGGAAGGCCGCGTCAACAAGTTCTACCAGGAGATCTGCCTCCTGGAGCAGGTTTCGATACGCGACTCCAAGAAGACGGTGACGCAGTTCGTCAAGGACTCCGAGGGAGCCCTCGGCGGCGCCATCACGGTTAAGCGCTTCGACTGCTACCTCGTGGGAGTCGAATGAAGTACAGGAGGATACTCCTCAAACTGTCCGGGGAAGCCCTCGCCCGCAGGGGCGGGGGCCACTCCATCGCCCCGGATTCCCTGACGTTCATAGCCGGGGAGATAGCCAAGTCGGTCCGCAAGGACCTGCAGCTCGCCATCGTGATAGGCGGCGGCAATATCTGGCGCGGGGCCAAGGACGGCCTCGGCATGATAGACCGCGTCACCTCCGACAATATGGGCATGCTCGCCACCGTCGTGAACGCGATGGCGCTGCAGTCCGCCCTGGAGCACCGCGGCGTCGCCACGCGCGTGCAGACCGCCATAGAGATCTCGCGCCTCGCCGAGCCGTTCATCCGCCGCCGCGCCATACGCCACCTCGAGAAGGGCCGCGTCGTCATCTTCGCCGGCGGCACCGGCAATCCCTATTTCACCACCGATTCCGCGGCCGCCCTGCGCGCCGCCGAGATCGGCGCCGACGTCATCTTCAAGGCCACGCAGGTGGACGGCGTCTACACCGGCGACCCGAAAAAGGACCCGAAGGCCAGGCTGATAAAGGACATCACCTACATGAAGGCCATCGAGCGCAGGCTGCGTTTCATGGACACCAGCGCGCTGAGCCTCTGCATGGAGAACAATATCCCGATCCTGGTCTTCGACCTCCACAAGCCCGGCAATATCAAGCGGGCCGTGGGCGGGGAGCGCGTCGGCACCCTCATCGTCAATGACTGAGAAAGAGAAGATCCTCGCCGCCGTGAAGGACCACCGGGAGCTCCTCGGCTGGTTCGAGGGCTCCGCCCCCCTCCTGGCCGGGATGGCGGCCGCGGTCTCCGCCGCCTTCGCGGGCGGCGGCAGGCTGCTCATCTGCGGCAACGGCGGCAGCGCCGCGGACAGCCAGCATATAGCCGGCGAGTTCGTCGGCCGCTTCAAGCGCGAACGCCGCGCGGCGGCCGCCATCGCGCTGAGCTCGGACACTTCCATACTCACCTGTCTGGGCAACGACTACGGCTTCGACACGGTCTTCGAGCGGCAGGTGGAGGCCTACGGCCGCCCCGGCGACGTCCTGCTGGGCATCTCCACTTCCGGCAACAGCGCCAATGTCGTGAAGGCCGCGCTGAAGGCCAGGTCCCAGGGCATGAAGGTGCTTGGCTTCCTCGGCTGCGGCGGCGGCAAGCTGGCGCCCCTCTGCGATCTCGCTCTCTCCGTCCCCTCCAAGGACACTCCCCGGGTGCAGGAGATGCACGGCCTGGCCATGCACTGTTTCTGCGCGCTGGTGGAAGAGACCCTCTGACGGGGTCGAAAGTAAAGACCTGCCCCCCCATTTTTAATATAATTGATATCAAGGCGCGGCCCTGGCCGCGCCGCATTCCCGTTCTCAAGGAGCGTGCATATGGAAGGGGTAAATTCCGTTATTGCGGCGGCCGAAGGGGCCATGAAGGAGAAGGTGGACAAGTTCAAGCGCGAACTGACCTCGTTGCGCACGGGGCGCGCCAATCCCCAGCTCCTCGACTCGCTCTACGTCGAGTATTACGGGTCCCGCGTGCCGCTCAAACAGGTCGCGGCCGTTTCCATCCCCGAAGCCCGCACGCTGGAAGTGCGCGTCTGGGACAAAGGCGCCGTTGACGCCGTCGAGTCGGAACTGCGCAAGATGGACCTCGGCACCTCCCCCGCCCGCCAGGGCGACGTCATCCGCATCAATCTCCCCCCGATGACCGAGGACCAGCGCAAGAAGATGGTCAAGGTCGTCCACTCCATGGGCGAGGACGCCCGCGTCGCGATCCGCAACGAACGCCGCGACGCGATGGAGAAGATCAAGAAGGCCGAGAAGGCCAAGGAGATCTCCGAGGACGACACCAAGCGTCACGAGCAGACCGTGCAGAAACTGACCGACTCCTACGTGAAGATGATAGACGACGTGGCGGGCTCCAAGGAAAAGGAACTGCTGACCGTCTGAACCGGATGTCCAAAGCCCGCGAAAAGGAAGAACTGGACCCCTCCCGGGCCCCCGCGCATGTCGCCGTCATCATGGACGGCAACAGGCGCTGGGCCCGGGCCAAGGGTCTGCCCGCCGCCGCGGGCCACGCCGAGGGCGCGCGTTCGCTCAAGGCCGTCGTCGCCGCGGCGCGCGACGCGGGAGTGAAGGTCCTTACCGTCTACGCCTTCTCCACCGAGAACTGGGCGCGCCCCAAGCTGGAAGTCCGCGCGATAATGAGCCTGCTCTGCCGCGCCCTGCGCGAGTACGCGAAAGAGATGAAGGAGAAGGGCGTGCTCCTCAGGTTCAGCGGCCGGCTCGACGAGATGCCCGCCGCCGTCAGGAAGCAGGCGGAGGAGACCATGCGCCTGCTCGAGGGCGGACGCGGCATCACGCTCAATATCGCTCTCAACTACGGCGGCCGCCGGGAGATAGTGGACGCCGTCAACTCGCTCCCCGCCGGGAAGAGCGGTCCCGTGACCGAGGAGGATATCTCGCGCGGGCTCTATACCTGGCCGCTGCCGGACCCCGACCTCCTGATCAGGACCTCGGGCGAGATGCGCATCTCCAATTTCCTGCTCTGGCAGACCGCTTATTCGGAATTCTACGTCACGGACACGCTCTGGCCCGATTTCAAGGGGCCGGAGCTCCGCAAAGCCCTGCTGGACTACCAGCGCAGGGACAGAAGGAAAGGAACCTAAGGAGTCGCGATGCTGCTTCCCCGCATACTCACCGCCGTCATAGGCATCCCCCTCGTGGTCTACCTGGTCAACCTGGGAGGCATCCCCTATTCGGTATTCATCCTGGCGATAATCGCGCTTTCGCTCTACGAGTACGCGACGCTGCTGCGCATGGGTTCGCGCCCCGTGCAGGTCCCCGTTCTGATGGTCTTCGGGCTCCTGCTGCCGGCCGCCATGTCGCTGGGCCATTTCGGCGTTTACCGCGAAGGCGGCGACAATTACGCGGGCCTCTTCCTGGTCCTGCCGGCGCTGGCGGCTTTCACCGCGGAGTTCTTCTATAAACAGAAGTATCTCGAACGCATCGCTTTCACGCTGATGGGCGTCTACGGCCTGGCCTGGCCGCTCTGGCACATGGCCGCCCTGCGCGAGCTGCGGCCCGACGGCAAGGGCCTGACCTTCCTGATGCTGCTGACGGTCTGGTTCATGGACACCGCCGCCTACGCGGCCGGCCGCGCTTTCGGCACGCGCCGGCTTTCCTCGATAAGTCCCAAGAAGACCTGGGAAGGCGCCATAGCCGGCTTCGCCGGCGCCTTCATCGCCGTCTTCGCGATACGGTCCTTCATGGAGGACACCCTGCCGGTGACGCTGGCCGTCTGGCTGGCCGCGGCCATCGGCGTGGGCGGCCAGCTCTCGGACCTGGCCGAGTCCATGATCAAGCGCGCCGTGGGCGCCAAGGATTCCTCCTCTCTGCTGCCGGGCCACGGCGGGGTGCTCGACAGGTTCGACTCCTACATCTTCGTGGCCCCTCTCATCTATTACATAACGGTGATCGCGAGGTAGGATGAAAAGAGTTGCGATCCTGGGCTCCACCGGCTCCATAGGGCGCAGCGCCCTGGCCGTCGTGCGCGCGCACCCGGAGGAATTCCAGGTCGTGGCGGTGGCGGCCAATTCCAGCGTCAAGGAACTGCTGCAGCAGGTCTACGATTTCCGGCCGAAGTACGCCGCGGTCTTCGCCCACGAGGCCCATAAGGCCGCGCGCGACATCATGCCGCGCGGCGTGAGGCTCCTCCCCCCCGGCGTGGAAGGACTGACCGAGATGGCCGCGCTGGGCGAAGCCGACGTGGTGCTCAACGCGGTTTCGGGCTCGGTCGGCTTCGCGCCGCTCATCGCTTCCATCCGCGCGTCGAAGCATATCGCGCTGGCCAACAAGGAACCCATGGTCATGGCCGGCGAGACCATCATGCGCGAGGTCTGGCGCTGGAAGGCGAAGCTCCTCCCGGTCGATTCCGAACCTTCGGCGATATTCCAGTGCCTGGAAGGCCTCAGGACCGGGGATTATTCCTCGGCGATCTCGCGCGTCTTCCTCACCGCTTCGGGAGGGCCTTTCTACAAGACGAAGGGCAGCCTCGCCGGCGTGAAGCCCGCCCAGGCGCTGCGGCATCCGCGCTGGAAAATGGGCCCCAAGATCACGGTGGACTCGGCCACGCTGATGAACAAGGGTCTCGAGGCCATAGAGATAAAGAACTTCTTCTCGCTGCCGTTCAAGACCATCGAGGTCCTGATACACCCGCAGTCCATAGTCCACTCCGCCGTCGAGCTCAAGGACGGCTCGGTGCTGGCGCAGATGTCGCTGCCGGACATGAAGCTGCCCATCCAGTACGCGCTGACCTGGCCCGACCGGCTCAAGTGCCCGGTCAAGCCCCTGAACCTCTGCGAGATAAGCAAGCTCGATTTTTTCAAGCCGGATTTCAGGCGCTTCGAGTGCCTGGCGCTGGCCTTCGAAGCCGCGAAGAAGGGCGGGCTCTACCCGGCGGTGCTCAACGCCGCCAACGAGGTCGCCGTGGAGCGTTTCCTCGCCGGGGCCATCCCCTTCACTTCCATACCGAGAGTGGTCGCGGGGGCGCTGGAGGCCGGCAAGTGGCGGCCTTCCCCGCACCCGCCGAATTTCTCCGAGGTCATAGAGGCCGACGAATGGGCGCGGGCCAGGGCGGCCGAGCTGGCCGCAGGCAGGCGCGCCAAAAAGGTCAAGAGGTAAAACATGATAACTTCGATAGTAGCCGTTCTCATCACTTTCGGGCTGGTGATATTCCTGCACGAACTCGGACATTTTCTCGTCTGCCGCGCCGCGGGCATAAAGGTCGAGGCCTTTTCCTTCGGCTTCGGCCCCGAGCTCTGGGGCCGCACCAGCGGGCCCACCCGCTACTCGATACGCGCCATCCCCCTGGGCGGTTACGTCAAACCCGCCGGCGAGAACATCGAGGAGGTCACCGGCCACCCCGACGAGTATTTCTCCAAGCCCTGGTACACGCGGCTGGCCGTGGTCTTCGCCGGACCTACGATGAACTATATCCTCGCCTTCTGCCTTTTCGCCGGCGTCATCATGGTCGTGGGCGAGCCCGTGCCGTCCGACGAGCCGGTGATAGCGGAGCTCAACGCCGGCTACCCGGCCGAGCGGGCGGGCATACTGCCCGGCGACAGGATAGTATCGGTCAACGGCAAGCCCGTCGCCACCTGGCAGGAGATGGCGGCGATAATACGCTCCAGCCCGGAACGCGGCGTGGCGCTCGTCTACGAGCGGGAAGGGGCGAAAAAGGAACTGAGCATAACCCCCCGGCGCGATCCCAGCGGCAGGATAGGCCTCATCGGCATAGCTCCCGGCATCGGCTACAGGAAGGTCCCGGCGCTCAAGGCCGCGGAGATGGGCCTGGGGCAGTGCTGGTACTGGACCGCCTTCACCGTGAAAACCCTGGCGCAGAACATCTACCGCCGCGAAAAGCCGGACCTCGCCGGCCCCATAGGCATCGTCGGCATAGTCAGCAAGGCCGCCCACACGGGCATGGCGGATTTCGTCTTCCTCATCGGCCTCATCTCGGTGGCGGTCGGCTTCTTCAACCTGCTCCCCATCCCGCTGCTCGACGGCGGGCACGCCGTCCTCTATGTCTGGGAAGGGCTTTCCCGCCGCAAATTGACCGTCGGGCTGCTGCGCGCGGTCAACAGCGTCGGTATAGCGATGCTGCTCGGCATACTCCTTTTCGCCACCTACAACGACATAATGCGGCTGCGCGGGCCCAAAAAGCCGGAACAGCCCGTTCAGCAGGAAGAGGTCGTACCCTGATGCCCTCGGCCCTCATAGGCCGGCGCCGGAAGACCCGCCAGATAAAGGCCGGCTCCCTGAAGATAGGGGGCGCGGCGCCGGTCAGCGTGCAGTCGATGTGCAATACCCGCACGGAGGACGCGCGCGCCACCGTCGACCAGTGCCGCCGGCTGGAGGCGGCCGGCTGCGAGCTGATCCGTGTGGCCGTCCCCGACATGGCCGCCGCCCGCAAGCTGGGGCGGATAAAGGCGGCGCTGCGCGTTCCGCTGGTGGCCGATATTCATTTCGACTATGCCCTCGCCCTGGAGGCCGTCCGCCAGGGCGTCGATAAGGTCCGCATCAACCCCGGCAATATCGGGGACAAGGCCAGGGTCGCCGAAGTCGCCCGCGCCTGCAAGGCCGCCGGCGTGCCGATACGCATAGGCGTCAACGCCGGTTCGCTCAAGGCCATACGCAATTCCCCCCGTCCGCGCTGGACCCCTGCCGAATGGGCTTCCGTGATGGTGAAGGAGGCGCTCGACGAGGTCCGCGTCCTGGAACGCCTCGGTTTCCGCGACATCGCGGTCTCGCTGAAGGCCGACGACCTGGACCGCACCGTGCTGGCCAACCGGCTTTTCGCCCGCCGCTGCGATATCCCGCTGCACCTGGGCGTGACCGAGGCCGGCACTTCGCTGGCCGGCACGGTCAAATCCTCGGCCGCGCTCTCGCTGCTGCTGGCCGACGGCATCGGCGACACCGTGCGCGTCTCGCTCACGGAGGACCCGGCGCTCCAGGTGCGCGCCGCCTACGAGATACTCAAGACTTTCGGCCTGCGCGAATACGGTCCGGACCTGGTCTCCTGCCCCACCTGCGGCCGCTGCCAGGTGGACGTGGGTAGAACGGTCAGACAGGTGGAGGACGCCGTCTATTCCAGTCCGGACCTGCTGCGCCGTTCCGAAGGCATGAAGATCGCCGTCATGGGCTGCGTCGTCAACGGCCCCGGCGAGGCGCGCGAGGCCGATTTCGGCGTCGCCGGCGGCAAAGGCCGCGGCGTCTGGATAGAGAAAGGCAAACAGATCAAAGTGGTGAAAGAGAGCGAGTGGGTCCGCGAAATAATCAGGAAGATACGCAGCCCGAAATAAGGTGGAGCAACTATGAACAAACCAGTCGATCAGCAGAAGAAAGGCCCCTCCGCGGTCACCCCGCGCGCGCAGGACTACGCGCAGTGGTACCTTGACGTGATAGCCGGCGCGAAGCTGGCCGAGCACAGCCCGGTGCGCGGCTGCATGGTCATCCGCCCGCACGGCTACGCCATCTGGGAGAAGATGCAGCGCGAGCTCGACGACAGGTTCAAAGCCACCGGGCACGAGAACGCCTACTTCCCCCTCTTCATCCCGCTCTCCTACCTGGCGCAGGAGGAGAAGCACGCCAGCGGCTTCGCCAAGGAGTGCGCGGTCATCACCCATCACCGCCTCAAGTCCATCGACGGCGCGATCGTCCCGGACCCGGAGTCGAAGCTCGAGGAGCCGCTCGTGGTGCGTCCGACCAGCGAGACGATAATCTGGGCGCAGTATAAGGGCTGGATACAGAGCTACCGCGACCTGCCGCTTTTGATAAACCAGTGGGCCAACGTGGTGCGCTGGGAGATGCGCACGCGCCTGTTCCTGCGCACCGCCGAGTTCCTCTGGCAGGAGGGCCATACCGCGCACGCCACCGAGAAGGAGGCCCGCGAGGAGGTCTCGCGCATGCTGGACGTCTACGCCGATTTCGCGGAGAACGTCATGGCCGTGCCTGTGGTCAAGGGGACCAAGACCGAGGGAGAACGCTTCGCCGGCGCGCTGGACACCGTCTGCATCGAGGGCATGATGCAGGACGGCAAAGCCCTGCAGATGGGGACCAGTCATTACCTCGGCCAGAACTTCTCCAGGAGCGCCGACGTCAAGTTCCAGAACAAGGAAGGCCAGCTCGAGTACGTCTACGCCACCAGCTGGGGTGTCAGCACGCGCCTGATCGGAGCGCTGATAATGACCCATTCCGACGACGCCGGGCTGGTCCTGCCTCCCAGGCTCGCCCCCATACAGGTCGTCATAGTCCCGATATACAAGACCGGCGAGGAAATGGCCAGGACCACCGAAGAGGCCCGAAAGGTCGCGGCCGAACTGAAAGCGCAGGGTGTGGCCGTGCGCGTGGACGAGCGCGAGGGCATAATGCCGGGCGCCAAGTATTACGAGTGGGAGGGCAAGGGCGTGCCGCTGCGCATAGAGGTCGGTCCCAAGGACCTGGAGAAAGGTTCGCTCTGCATAGCGCGCCGCTTCCTCGCCGACATCCCCGGCGAGACGCCCGAGCAGCAGCGCAAGCGCCGCAAGGCCTTCCTGCCGCGCGCCGAGGCGATCGCCTCGATAAAGCCGACGCTCGAAGCCATGCAGAAAGAGCTGCTTGAAAAAGCCCGCGCCTTCCGCGCCTCGCGCACGCGCGTGATCGACACCCTGGAAGCCTACGAGAAGTTCTTCAAGGACGAGGGCGGCGGTTTCGCCTGGGTGCACTGGGCGGGTACCGTGGAGCAGGAGGACGAGATGGCCAAACGGTTCGAGACCAGCGTCCGCTGTATCCCGTTCGACGACCAGATACCGGCGGAAGCGCGCGGCGAGGGCAAGTGCATACTGACCGGCAAGCCTTCCAGGCAGCGCGTACTGATGGCCAAGTCCTACTGACCGCGCGTCCCGCGGCGGATGCCTTATGCGTAAACTGACCGGCGCCTGTCTCCTTCTGACGGCGCCGGCCTTTCTTTTCGCGGCGGCATCAGTGGGGGACACCATGCGGCATGGTGTCCCGGTACCGTCCCCGGCCGCCCCGCCGGCGGAGACCCCCTCCCCCCTTCCTTACGCCCTCCGCCCGCCTCGGCCGGCGGACTTCGACCGGGGTTACGGCGGCTACGACTGGAAGGCCGGGCTCGTCTTTTTCTCCGACGCCTCGGGGCCGCTGCCGGCGCTGGAGCTCTGGCGCGGCGGCGCGGCGCCGGACAAGGGCCTGCTGCTCTACGCCTCCGGTATCCCCGATCCCGACGACGACTACGCCTTTCTCCGCGGGCTCGGCGTGCCGGTAAAGCGCGTTTGCACGACGGTGTACAACCAGGTGGCCGACGCCTCCACCACCTATACCACCGACCGGATAAACCGTTTCGATACGCGTACCGTTATGCTGGTCCCGTCGGTATCGGCGCCTTTCAAGGAAGGCCGTAATTTCCGACTGGGCGGACTGCTCGGCCTGCCGCTGGCCCGGGTCGCCTATGACCTGGACGCCGGCCTGGACGACGGGAGCCGCCTCCGCGAGGACGGCGAGGCTTTCGGGATCGGTATAGCGCCCGGCCTTTACGCCGGCGTGGCGCCGGGAGCGGTGCCGGGCGCGGGACTGACGCTGGACTTGTATCTGACCTATACCCGCCTCTGGTTCCTCTCGGGCGGGCGCAGGGCCCGCGACATGGGCCGGGAACTCGACGAACTGCGCTTCGGCTTCGCGGCCGGCTGGCGGTTCAGGACTTACAGGTAGCGGAGGACGCATGGATACCATATTCGAGAAAGCCGCTTTTATGAGACACGCGCTGGACGCGGTGCCTTCGATAATCATGGTCGTCGACGAGGATGTCAGGGTCCTCTACCGCAATAAAGCCGCCAGGGAGCTCCTTAAAGGCGAGAAGATCTACAGCCGCCGCGCCGGGGACGTGATGCACTGCATGCACAGCGCCGACGCTCCCGGGGGCTGCGGCACCGGGCCGCATTGCGCCGACTGCGTCCTGCGCGGCTCGGTCAACAGCGCTTTTTCAGGGAAGGCCGTCCTGCGCGCCCCGACGGAGGTGCGCGTTTCGGCCAAGGGCCGCGAGCTGGTCCTGCCGGCGCTCATTTCCGCTTCGCCCTTCAGCATGGACGGGCGGATGTACGCCCTGGTCGTGATGGAGGACATCTCCGAGCTGGCCGAGCTGCGCTCCGTGGTGCCGATCTGCTCGTCGTGCAAGAAGATACGCAATGAGCAGGGCGGCTGGGAGTCCGTGGAGACCTACATCAAAAGCCGCCTCCCCGGCTCCCCGCTCTCGCACGGCCTCTGCCCCGACTGCCTCAAAAAACACTACCCCGCCAATTCGGACTGACATCGGAAGAACTATTCCGGGTGCACGCCTCCCCCGGCTGTCTCCTTATGGGGCGCTTGACGGGCAAGGCTCCCTCGCCGGGCCTTCCAAAGCCACATCGGAGGCTTTCCCCAAGCGGAGCGAGGGCACCGGCACTGCCGGACGGGCATGAATGTCTGAGGCCTAGCGCGCTATGCGCGCAGGCCGAGTTCGTGCCCGGCCGAGCGAAGCGCCGGGTGCATTTTAGAAAGCCGAACCCGTGGCGAAGTGAAGGCCCGGCGAGGAAGCCTGCCCTCAGCCCCCGGCATAGTTATTCCTGATTGACGGCCTGGGCGGCGCTTTATTTAGGGGCGGTCATTTGTTAGAATTTCTATTAATAAGATATCAATGGCGGGCGGCCGCGGGGCGGCCCGGCCGACGGATTTTACGGAGGATAAAATGAACAACAATGACTTCATGAAACTCATGCAGAGATCCAAAATGTACGACCTGACCCAGCCGCTGAGCATACACACCCCCCCGTGGCCCAGCTACATGCCGCTGCAGCTCCAGTACTTCAAGCGCATCGCCGGCGCGCACATGGGCCAGGGCGCCAACGGCCAGATCATGACCACCTCCAGCCACGTCGGCACCCACATGGACGGCGAGATCCACTTCTACAGCGCCGGCCGCACCATCGGCCAGGTCCCGATGAACGAGTGGATCGGCAACGCCGTCGTCGTGGACATCTCCAAGGACGTGGGCGACTACGACCTCTACGAGCCCGAGCTGCTGATGAAGCGCGCCGACATCCGCAAGGGCGACATCCTGATCATCAACACCGGCTACCACAAGTACGCCTGGTACGAGAAGGGCACCTGCGACGAGGTGCGCTACTTCTGCAAACACCCCGGCCCGGGGCCGCGCTTCCATAAGTGGGCGCTGGACATGAAATTCAAGTGGATAGGCGTGGACTGCGGTTCCGCCGATCACCCGATGAACACCATCATCCGCAACTGGCATCCCAAGCTCTTCGTCGAGGCCGAGAACAAGCTGGTGGAGACCTACGGCAAGAAATGGGACGAGATGTTCCCGCCGGAGACCTTCTACCAGGTCATGCACCTCAAGCTCTTCCCCAGGAAACTGGTCCACGCCGAGAACCTCGGCGGCGAGATCGACAAGCTGTCCAACAAGCGCTGCTGGCTGGGCTTCTTCCCCCTCAACGGGCTGGAGATGGAATCGGCCATGGGCCGCGTGGTGGCCTGGACCGCCTGAGCGGAAGCGACGGAAAGGAGCGGATATGCCGATAGCGACGCAGTTCGAATACGTGAAGCCAGCCGACATGGACGAGGCCCTGCAGGTCCTGGCCATGTACAAGGAGAAGGCCAGGCCGCTGGCCGGCGGGACCGACCTGATAGTGCATCTCAAGGAAGGCTTCGCCAAGCCCGAGGTCGTGCTGGACGTGAAGGCCCTCAAAGAACTCTCGGGCCTCTCGCTGAAGAACGGCGTCCTGCGCGTAGGCGCGCTGGTCACCTTCGCGGAGCTCCTCGAGTCCGCGGCAGTGAAGAAGAACTTCCCGGACCTCTGGGAGGCCGCGGGCACCGTGGCCTCCACCGGCGTGCGCAACCGCGCCACGCTGGCCGGCAATATCTGCTCCGCCGTTCCGTCGGCGGATTCCGCCCCGCCGCTGCTGGCGCACGACGCGGTCGTCCGCGTGCGCTCCCGCGCAGGCGAGCGCCTGGTCTCCATCCACGAGTGGTTCACCGGCCCCAAGCGCACCGCGCTGGGACCGGACGAGCTGGTCGTCTCGGTGGAGGTCGGCGTGCCGGAGAAGAAGTTCGGCGCCTGCTACATGAAGCTCTCGCGCTACGACGGCGAGGACCTGGCCCAGGGCGGCGTCGAGGCGGCGGTCTTCACGGACCACAACTACCGCGTCGCTTTCTGCGCGCTGGGGCCGGTGCCCGCGCGCGCCCTGAAGACCGAAGCCTATCTGAAGGGCAAGAAGGTGACGGAACAGACCGTGAAGCAGGCCGGCGAACTCCTGGCCGGCGAGATCTCCCCCATCAGCGACATACGCTCTTCGAAGGAATACCGTACCCACATGGCCCGGATAATGATCGGGCGCGCCCTCGAGACGGCGGTCTCCCGCCTGTCCGGCCGCGGCCCCAAATACGGAGAAGGGAATATCTGCTGAGGCGCTTATGAAAAAACATCCCATCAGTTTCAAGCTCAACGGAGAAAAGGTCTCCATCGAGGTGGAGCCCAGCGACGTCCTGGTGGACGTACTGCGCGATCGCCTCGGCATAAAGAGCCCCAAGGTCGGCTGCGACCGAGGCGACTGCGGCACCTGCACGGTGATCATGGACGGCCGTACCGTGCGCTCCTGCCTGGCCCTGGCCGTCGAGGCCGACGGCGCCGAGCTGGTCACCCTCGAGGGCGCCAATACCAGCCGCAAGTGGACGCGGAAACTCCAGGAGAAGTTCCACCAGAAGAACGCCTTCCAGTGCGGCTTCTGCGCTCCGGGCGTGATCCTCTCGGCCACCGAACTGCTCGAGAAGAACCCGAAGGCCGGCAAGCACGAGATCAAGGAGGCCATAGCCGGCAATCTCTGCCGCTGCACGGGCTACGAACCCATCGTGGAAGCCATCGAAGAAACCGCGAAAGGAAAATGATGCGAGTGGGAATGTCCGCATTTTTATTTTATGCGCTGATGGGGTGGGGTTTGCCGTCCATTTGCCATGCGCATGAAATAGCTTCCTTTGAGTCAGTTTATCGCAACTATCAAGATTATTTGCAGGATTTTGCGTTGGAGAAGTTTTTGATAGACCCCATCGACTATAAGATCATGGCTTCGGAAGGCGATGCTGCCTGGTATGAGCCCGTCCCCCTCTCTACCCAGCCACCCCTTACATACCAGTTCCTCCCCAGTACTACCGGGGTTAAACGGAAAGTAAGGGTTTCGATGCGCTCCGGTTCTGTATATCAGTACTCATGGATTTCATGTTTAAACTATTCGTACAGCCATGAAAAGGCCGGACATTTGCACGGAGGCCCGGGGCTGCTCGGACCTCTGCCCCCGCCGCTTGACCTACAGACCGATATCCCTGGTTTCGACGAAGACGGGTCGCTTTGTGTCGATATGACTCAGGATACGGAACTCAACTGGACGCTCACCCTCCCGGAGTTTTCTGCGGAAATAAATTTCCTTATGATCTCAAGCGGCGATATCATGAGCTATAAGCGTTTCCGTATCTATTTGAAAGTTCCGGATCTGATGCCCCTGCCCGATTCCGACCTGTACTCGTCTACCGGTGCTACAAAGGCTCACCCTTTCAATTATTACGCCAGGCAGGACGTCATTGATAAGCTCAAGCTCATTGCCAAAGAATATCACGATGAGTTCCCCCTTTCTCCCGTGCTTGTTTTTAATGACATGAGTCTGCCCTGGGGAGGGCTATTCGATATAGGTGAAGAAGTGCTGTGTCCTGAGGGCCTTCCGTGCCAGTTCTGGCAAACTCCGCACAAGTCTCATCGGGATGGTTATAATGTGGATCTCAGGACAAGAGAACTTGAGGATGACCAATTAAAGAGGATCCGGGCAATAGCCGAAAGCCATGGCGCCACGGTGCTAAATGAAGGGACTCATTTTCATTTGAATTTCCGAAGTAAAAATTCCAAGGATTACGAAGAGTATAATGTCTGCTATTAAATTGTGCGTTGTGTTCTTCGCTACGGGTGTAATATGGTTTTCTTACACCCCACTGGCGGTTGCCGGGGTGCCGCTTCAAAAAAACCCTTATCCGGATAAAGGGAGCCGGATAGAATTTTCAACCCATACCGTGTTTCTGTCTCCGAAGATGCATGAGGCTGTCCATACCTACTCTGAAAATTTTGAATTGCGTCCAGTCTCCTGCTATCCGGAAGAGATCAGGCGCTACTATCCTTACACGACATATCAATCGCCCTCCGCCGTGTTCGGTGATTTTAACGGAGACAGGATGTCGGATTCCGTTCTAATTGGCGATGACGGCGACTTTTCGATGACACTCATGCTTCTTTCCAGTTATGACCCCAAGAATAGCGGCCTTTCGTACACTGTCAGGGTGTTTTCAAAGATGCCGCTATCCGAAGCGGAGTCCAAGCGGATCGGGACATGGTCTTATCTGCAATTGCGTAAAAAAGGCCGTTTCCAGGTCCCGAACGAAGAGTCGCAACTGGAGGAAGTCGAGTTGAAGAACGACGGTTTTGAAGTGGTAATATGGGAGAAGGCCGCTGTTGTCTATTACCTCGATGAGAACGGCGATCTTAAAAAGATAGTTTCGGCAGACTGAGCGCAAGGGGGACGGGGACATGGTATACGTGATAACGATGAAGATGAAGGAAGGCAAGAAGTTCGACCCGGCGGTGATACAGCGGCACGTGGAGCACCTGCGTTCGCTCGACGACAACGGCCGGCTGGTGGTCTGCGGGCCTTTCAAGGACGGCAAGGGAGGCATGCTCGTGATCCGCGCCCAGTCCCAGGAAGAGGCCGAGGGCATGGCGAAACAGGATCCGTTCATCGCCGAAGGTTACGAGGACTACGAAGTCCGCGAACTCGTCGCCGCCAACCGCAACAACAATTACCTGCTCGACGCAAAAGGTTGAGCGGATAGTTTGGATTTATGGATAGGGATAAAATCGTTATGCGCTTGTTGGTCTCATTGGCGGAACGATATGATGTGTTTTACAGGAAATACAAGTCGAAAATTGATGTTGCGTTCCTGATTTCTGTTGTCCAAATAGTCCCATGCGGACTGATATGGTTTTGGCTATTTGATAGGGCATGGTTTTCTGCTATTGTTGAGGCCCATTGGTGGATTGGAATTTTTCCGATTTTATTGCTGGTGGCTGGTCACGTTGTGTATTTCGCGGTTGCTGGGATTGGCCTTTTGCTGAAATTGCTTAAAAAGTTTGCGTTGTCGCATCTTAAATGAAATGGGCTTTAAGTGTTCATGAGTTTAAAAATTAGCTTTGTGTGGTCTGTGGATATTAACTCAGCTCTTCGCAAAGAGGCGGAGGGTAAAATTGTCCGCGATATATACGACACATTCCAAACTGATTTTTGTCACGATGGGGATATTGTGGTTGAGTTGCACTCTTCGGACCCGCTTCGCATTTCTGCTAGTGGAGTAATCAAGTGTGGTTGTGGGAAGACCTGGTATAGGCTTTGTGGCGCATCAGATATGTCTTCTGTGAGGTATGAGAAGGTCGGATGATTGACTCCCCGCTTGGTAGGGCACGATGAAGAGTATTCCTATTAAAGAGGTTCGGCGAATTGTTCTGGTTTTTGATCTTTGTTCTTCGTCTAACATATTGGAAAGTTTGAAGTTAAATGATTCTCTTGCAAAATATTACGGCTTTTTGATTTTCGTCAAGGAATTTCTGCAGGAATCCGCTCCTCTCTATAAATTTGAAATATATAAGTTCGTGGGCGATGGCTGGATACTTTTCTTTAAAGAAACTGATGCCGGAAAACTTGTTGAATTTCTTCCTAAATTAGGCGAGGTTATAGATGAGGCGATAACGCGAAGGATTTTGCCGTTCATGGAGACCCCGTTAAGAATACAGGGTATTACTTGTGGGGTTGAGGTGGGTGTTCTTCGTAGGATAGTAATGCTTCAAAATCGAGAATATGTTGGTAGACCGATAAATATTGCATGCCGACTTCAGGGGTTAGTTAAAACTATTGCTAACCCCGCAAATAAGGTTTTGGTTTCAAAAGGGGCATATGAGAAGATTTTTTCGGGTATAGATGTCAGTTTTTGGTCTCCAAAGCGCGAAAGGTTCTCGTTGCGAAACATTCAAGGCGGCCGGGAATATTCTTGTGTAAGTTTATCCCTCCCGTTCATCGAGTTGGACCGAGATGATACTTAGTTCTCTCGTGAAACGGATTCGGCTGTCAGAGTATGGGCTAGATAAACAGGCAGGCTTCACGGCGGGACTTGCGGCGAGGAACATGCGGAGGTTTTTCCCCGAGCGGAGCGAGGGGACCGGCACTGCCGGACGGGCATGATTGTCTGAGGCCCGAGACGCAATGCGGCCGGGCCGAGTTCGTGCCCGGCCGAGCGCAGCGAGGTGGGTCCGGAAAAACCGGACCGTGACGAGCGCAAGGCCCGGCGGGAAGCCAGGGACGATCTGAAAGTAAGCGAGAGAGGCGAAATATGGACATCGACAGGATAATTTCAAAACCGAAGAAGGGCGTTAAGACCAAGGCCAAGATACAGGACGACGACCTCCAGGTCGTCGGCAAGTGCGTCCAGCGCATAGACGGCTGGGAGAAGATACGCGGCGCCGCTAAATACACCGACGACCTCGAGTTCGGCCCCGGCCTGCTCTACGCCGCCCTCGTCGAGAGCCCCCGCGCCCACGCGAAGATCAAGTCTATCGACACCTCCGCCGCCGAGAAACTGCGCGGCGTCGTCAAAGTCGTCACCGGCCGCAACTTCGTCCACAAGTTCGGCCTCTACATGAACGACCGCTACATCTTCGCCAACGACCGCGTCCGCTTCGTCGGCGAGCAGGTCGCCGCCGTCGTCGCCACCGACGCCAAGACCGCCCTGCGCGGCGCCGCGCTGGTGAAAGTGGAATACGAAGACTTGCCGTCAGTGCTGGACCCGGTGAAAGCCCTCGAGAAGGACGCCCCCCTCGTCCACCCCGACCTCAAGAGCTACACTCATGTCCCGTGGTTCTTCCCAAAGCCCGGCACCAATATCGCCCACTGGCGCAAGATACGCAAGGGCGACCCGGAGAAGGGCTTCCGCCGGGCCGACCTGGTCATGGAGGACACTTACACGGTGCCGCGCTACGCCCACTGCGCCATCGAGAACCACTCCGCCATCGGCCTCTACGACGCCTCGGGCCGCCTGACCATGTGGACCTCGTCGCAGTCGCCGTTCACGCAGCGCCATGTCTTCGCCGAGACGCTCAAGGCCTTCGGCATAGCCCATAAGGACGTGCGCGTGGTCAGTACCTATATCGGCGGCGGCTTCGGCGGCAAGGCCGGCGTCACGATGGAGATCATCGCGGCCGCCCTGGCGGTGGCCGTGCCCGGCCGCCCTGTGAAACTGCTCTGGAGCCGCGCGCAGGAGTTCTACAACACCTACCAGCGCCTCGGCGTTACCACGAAGATAAAGCTGGGCGCGACGAAGGACGGCAGGATAACCGCGCTCGACTATAAACTTTACTGGGACGCCGGCGCCTATGTAGAATACGGCGCCAATGTCGTCAACGCCGCGGGCCTCTCGGCCAGCGGCCCCTACCGCGTCGACAATATCAGCATCGACTCTGTCTGCACCTATACCAACCTCCCCCCCGGCGGCGCCTACCGCGGCTTCGGCTATTCCGAGTTCCTCTTCGGGCTGGAGTCTCATATCACGCGCATGGCGGAGAAGCTGGGCATCGACCCCGTCGAGTTCCGCAAGCTCAACGCCATCAAGGAGGGCGAGACCCTGCCCTACGGCGCGCACATGAACCCGACCGGCATACGCGAGGCCATAGAAAAAGTCGAGAAAGAGATCCGGTGGGGCGTGAAAGAAAAGCCGAAGGACCCGCGCAAGGCCGTCGGCAAATCGCTGGTCTGCTTCTGGAAGGCCCCCGCCATGCCGCCGAACGCCAGCTCCAGCGCCTTCCTCAAGTTCAACGAGGACGGCAGCGTCAATATCCTGGTCTCGGGCATGGACATGGGCCAGGGCCTGCTGACCGTCATGGCGCAGGTCGCCGGCGAGGTGCTGGCCATGCCCGTCACGCGCATCCGCGTCGAGACGCCCGACACCGACCGCAACCCCTACGAGTGGCAGACCGTCGGCTCGCACGTGACCTGGGGCTGCGGCAACGCCGTCAAGCGCGCCGCCCTCGAGGCCCGCGAGCGCATCCTGGACCTCGTCCAGCGCGTGCACTGCCTGGACAAGAGCACGCTCTACCTCGAGGACGAATGCGTGCGCTGCCGCACCAAGCCGCATTTCCGCCTGCCCTACAAGGACTTCGTCATAAACGGCATACAGGCCGACGACCACACCTTCAAGGGCGGCCCCATCATGGGCTCCGGCGTCTTCATGCCCGAGTTCACCTCGGCCATCAGCGACCCGGAGACCGGCCAGGGCGGCCATCCGAACGTCCACTACACCACCGGCTCGGCCGGCGCGATAGTGGAGGTGGACCGCGAGACCGGCAAGATGAAGATAAAAAAGGTCGTCCTCGCCGTCGACTGCGGCAAGGCGATAAACCCCGACCTCGTCAAAGGCCAGATAGTCGGCGGCCTGCTGCAGGGCTTCGCCACCGTCCTCTACGAGGATATGCGCTACGACGGGAAGGGCCGGCTCCTCAACCCCAACTTCTCGGACTACAAGCTGCCCACGGCCAAGGACATGCCGGAGCAGATAGTGCCGATAATCGTGGAAGTTCCCCAGCCCGACGGGCCTTTCGGCGCGCGCGGCGTGGGCGAGCACACCATGATCCCCTGCGCCCCGCTGATAGCCAACGCCGTCGCGGACGCGCTGGGCGTGCGCATCAAGTCGATGCCCGTCACCAAGGAAAAGGTCGCGCTCGCCGCGGCCGGAACAGGGCGGCATTCGCCGCAGTCGGTGCCGGGAGCTCTGCGACCGGCCGGAGGCCACCGTAAATGAAACTCGCGCTCTGCCAGTACGACATCAAGTGGGAAGACAAGGCGGCGAACAAGAAGAAGATAGCGGAACTGCTGGAGAAACATCCGCGCAAGGCCGAGATAGACTGGATAATATTCTCGGAGATGACGCTGTCCGGGTTCACCATGAACACGGCCGCGGCGGAGCTGGACGATTCCGACCGGCAGTTCTTCGTCGAGCTGGCCCAGCGCAACAACATCAACATCTCCTACGGCGGCGTCGAGGGCGGCTATAACAAGCTCATCACCCTCAACCGCCACGGCGACAGGGTCAACGAATACTCCAAGATACACCTCTACGCCTTCGGCGGCGAGGACAAGCATTACAAGGCCGGCGATAAGCAGGAGGTCTTCGAGCTGGAAGGCTTCCGTGTCATGCCCGCCGTCTGTTTCGACCTGCGCTTCCCTTACCTGTTCTGGAGCAAGGCCCCCGAAGTGGACATCTATATCGCCATAGCCGCGTGGCCCGCCCGCCGCGCCGAGCACTGGACGACGCTGCTGCGCGCGCGCGCCGTCGAGAACCAGGCCTATTGCGCGGGCGTGGACCGCATAGGCATGGAAGGCAAGCTCGAGTATTCCGGCAATTCCATGTGCTTCGACCCGCTGGGCAAGGTCGTGATAGATTCCGGCACGGCCGAGGGCATTTTCATTTCCGAGGTCCCGCTGGACAGGTCGCTGGTCGCCAGGACCCGCGAACGCTTCCCTTTCATCGGCGAGCGCAAGTCTTTCCCCTGGCAGGAGGCCAAAGTCTAAATGCCCCGCATATCCGCACCCGTGAAACTGCTCTCCTACGGCGACCTGATCGAGAAAGGCGAATACAAACTGCATTACCGCTTCGAGCACGCGGTAAACCTGCGCAAGGGCCAGGCCCTGCTGACCATACTGCCCGCCGGACGCCCGGCCGGGCCCTTCAACCTCGTACTGGAGGAACTGCCGGAGAAGATATCCAAGGTCTCCTTCGACGGGAAGGCCTTCCTCCTGAACGGCGACAGGGTCGCGCTGCCCCGCGGCGCGAAATACGATTCCCGGCTCGCCGTGGCCCGTATCCCGGCGGCAAAACTGACGGCCAACCTGCAGCGCCTGCGAAAGCTCATCTGCGATTCGGCCCCGTCCAAGAGCGCGGTTTTTCTCCTCGACGCCGCCAGGGAGGCCGGTTTCAAAAGCGGCTTCGAGCGCCGCTTCGTCGCCCGGATGAAAGAGGCGGCGGTCAGCCTGGCCATGGGCGCCTACGAAGCGGGCGCCGGGGGCATGAAGGGCCTGGGTTTCGGCATGACGCCGTCGGGCGACGATTTCCTCGGGGGCTACCTCCTCGGTATAAACGCGGCCGAGCTCTATTCCGCGAAGAACCTGGGGCTGGTGAAGGAGCGGGTCTACACTTCGGCGCTGGGCTCCAACCTGGTCTCCAACGCCTTCCTGGCCGCGTCCTTCAAGGGCCGGGCCGACGAGCGGGTCAACGCCGTCATCAGGGCCCTTTTCTCCCCCTCGGGACGGGCCACGCAGAAGGCCGCGGAAGAGCTGCTGGCCGTTGGCCACACCTCGGGCGGGGACATCGCGGCCGGCTTCCTCTACGGCTTCTACGGCGTGATGAACATTTAGGAGACCATATGCCCATAAAAACCACGATAAAGAAAGGCGCCTACTTCGATTCGGTGGCGCTGATGCAGGTCGCCAAAAAACTCAATTCCGTGCCCGGCGTGCTGGATTCCGCCGTCGTCATGGCCACGAAGGAGAACAAGGGCCTGATAAAGGCGTCCGGCCTGCTGACCGCGGAAGTGGAGAAAGCCGGCGAGAACGACCTGGCCATAGCCGTCAGCGCTCGCACCCCGGAAGCGGCCGAAGCGGCTTTCAAAGCCGCGGAAGAACTGCTCAACAAGAAGCCGGCCGCCGCCTCCCCCGGCGCGGACCGCAGGGCCGCCGGGCTCGACGACGCCGTGACGGCGCTCGGCGGCGCCAACCTTGCCGTCATCAGCGTCGCGGGCCGCTTCGCCGGTCCGCTGGCCGCGGACTGCCTCGACAAAGGCCTCAATGTCATGCTCTTCTCGGACAATGTCCCCGTGGAGACCGAGATCGCGCTGAAAAAAGAGGCGGCGAAGAAGGGGCTCCTGGTCATGGGCCCCGACTGCGGAACCGCCATCATAAACGGCGCACCCATCGCCTTCGCCAATTCCGTGCGCCGCGGCAATATCGGCGTGGTCGCCGCTTCCGGCACCGGCGCGCAGGAGGTGACCGCTCTGATCTCCAACGAAGGCGCCGGGATCTCCCAGTGCCTCGGGACCGGCGGCCGTGACGTTAAAGCCGAGGTCGGAGGCCTCGCCTTCCTGCAGGCGCTGGCCATGCTCGCGAAGGACGAGGCCACGCGGGTGATACTGCTGGTCTCCAAACCGCCGCACCCGTCGGTGATGAAGAAGATAACGGCGGCCGTGAAAAAGATAAGGAAGCCGGTCGTGGCCGTCCTGCTGGGCGGCGAAGTGAAGGAGAAGGTCAAGGAGGATTTCTACCCGGCCAGGACGCTGGAAGAGGCCGCCTACAAGGCCGCCTGCCTGGGCAAGGGGCTCAAGGCGGCGAAAGCCAGGGAACTGATATACGACATGAACCTCCGCGCCGGGGAACTGGCGAAAAAGGAGGCGGCGAAGAAGAAAAAGAGCCGCTTCCTGCGCGGGCTTTTCACCGGCGGCACTTTCGTGGGCGAGGCGCAGGTCGTGCTGCCGGAATTCACGGGGCCCGTCCTCTCCAACGCGCCGCTGGACAAGAAGTACAGACTGAAAAATTCCGTCGAACTGACCGGCCACGCGGTGATAGACCTCGGCGAGGACGAATTCACCGTGGGCCGGCCGCACCCGATGATAGACTTCTCGCTGCGCAACAAAATGATAGTTTCGGAAGCGAAAAAGCCCGAGGTCTCCGTCCTGCTGCTGGACCTGGTGCTCGGCTACGGCGCCAACCTCAAGCCCCTCGACGACCTTCTCCCCCCGCTGGCGGAGGCCTTCAGGGCCAACAAGGAGTTGTCCATAGTCGCCTCGGTGACCGGCACGGAAGCCGATCCGCAGGTGCGCTCGAAAGTGGTCCGCGCCCTGGAATCGGCCGGGGTCCTGGTCATGCCGTCCAACGCCGGAGCCTGCAGGCTGGCCGGCGAGATAATACGCCTGTCGGCGAAGGAGAAGAGGTGAACGCTATGGGACTTTTTAACTCGGAACTGAAAGTCGTCAATATCGGTCTGGAATCTTTCAGACAGGGACTCTCCGACGCCGGAGTGAAGAGCGTACAGGCGCAGTTCAAGCCGCCGCTCTCCGCGGAGACCGCGCTTTTCGCCAAAGCGGCCAGAGCGTCGGCCCGGATGGAGAAAGCCAACCGTAAGGCGCTGGACCGGATACTTTCCGCCAAGCCGGCGCTCGTCGGCATGGGAGTGGCGCTCGACGTCATACCCGGAATGAAAAGGGACCTGATACTGCACGCGGGTCCCCCGGTGACCTGGGAGCGCATGTGCGGGCCGATGCGCGGGGGCATCATGGCCGCGCTGATGTACGAGGGCCTGGCGAAGACCCCCGAAGAGGCGGAGCGCCTGGCCGCCTCGGGGAAGATTAGGTACGCCCCCTGCCACGAGCATTCCTCCGTCGGGCCCATGGCCGGCATCATCTCCGCCTCGATGCCGGTCTTCATCGTGAAGAACGAGGCCGGTTCCAATTACGCCTACGCCACGCAGAACGAGGGGCTGGGCAAGGTCCTGCGTTACGGCGCCTACGGCCCCGAGGTCATCGAGCGCCTCAAGTGGATGGAGAAGGTGCTCTACCCGACGCTGAAAGCGGCGATAGAGTCGCTGGGCCGCATCGATCTCAAGTCGATGGTGGCGCAGGCGCTGCACATGGGCGACGAGGTTCACAACCGCAACCGGGCCGGCACCTCGCTGTTCTACCGCGCGATAGCCCCGGCCGTCATCAAGACCTGCCCGGAGCCGGAGCGCGCGGCGAAGGTGCTGGAATTCGTCAACGGCAACGACCACTTCTTCCTCAATCTTTCCATGGCGCTGTCCAAGGCATCCCTGGACGCCGGCCGCGGCGTGAAGGATTCCAGCGTCGTAGTGGTGATGGCGCGCAACGGCACGGACTTCGGCGTGCAGCTCTCCGGCACCGGCGGCAGCTGGTTCACCGGCCCCGCCGAGGTGCCGGACGCGCTGTATTTCCCCGGCTACACCAAGGCGGACGCCAACCCGGACATAGGCGACTCGGCGATAACCGAGACCAACGGGCTGGGCGGGTTCGCGATAGCGGCGGCGCCCGCTATCGTGCAGTTCGTGGGCGGCAGCGCCGCCGACGCCGTGAACTACACCATGGCGATGTACGGCATCACGGCCGGCGAGAACAACATCTACAAGATCCCTTACCTGAACTTCCGCGGCACCCCGACGGGCATCGACGTCATAAAGGTCGCGAAGACGGGCATACTGCCTTTCATCGATACGGGCGTGGCGCACAAGGACCCGGGCGTGGGACAGGTGGGCGCGGGCGTGCTCAGCGCCCCCGCCGAGCCTTTCCGCAAGGCCTTCGAAGCCTTCGCCAAGAGTCTGTAAGGAAAACTATTCCGGGTGCTGCCGGGGTGAGAGCCCGCAAAACACGGGCTCTCGCGCATAGCGCTCGGCCCTCCTCACTCGGCCTCCGCGCTTACGATGCTCCGGCCTCCGTGAAGGTTTTGCTAAGCTCTCACCCCGACATCCCCCGACTTTCTCCTTGTGAGCCGCTTGGAGGGCAAGGCTCCCGTGCCGTGCCTTCCGAAGCCACATGAGGAGCCGTCGCCCCGAGCGGAGCGCGGGTACCGGCACTGCCGGACGACCAAGAATGTTTGAGGCCCGAGGCGCTATGCGCCCGGGCCGAGTTCTTGGTCGGCCGCGCGCAGCGAAGGGTGGGTTTAGCGACGGCGAACCGTGGCGAAGCGAAGGCACGGCGCGGGAGACTTGGAAACGAACTGCTAACAGGCCCCCGATAGTTATTCGAAAAGCGGGGCGGCTTCCTCCTGGGAGCCTGAGCCCTTGCCCTGGACCCCCTATAATGCTATTATAATTATGCGGTGGCTTGATGTTCGGGGCCGCCGTTTTCATAGGACCCTGCAAGTTCCCCGCAGCAGTCCCGCGGCGGCCGCCAGGCCCCGCCAAACCGGAAGACATCGGTGGATGGAAAGGATTATGGACAAGGATAGGCTTTTTCAGGAAATAGACGCTCTTCTCGCGGCGGAGGGCTTCGAGCTCTCGGACCTCAGGGTCCTGCGCCAGCCCGGCGGCAAGCCGCTGATACAGGTCTTCATGGACAAGGACCCCGGCGGCGTCACGCTGGACGACTGCGGCGCCTGGAGCGACAAGATAGGCGCGCACCTGGACCTGACGGAGATCGTGACCGGCGGCTATATACTGGAGGTCTCCTCCCCCGGCGTGGACCGCGCGCTCAGGCGGGAGAAGGATTTCACGCGGTTCGCGGGCACCCGGGTGCACGTGCGCCTGAAGCGCCCGGTAAACAACTCCCGCAACTTCCACGCGGAGCTCAAGGGCTTCGCGGACGGCAAAGTCCTGCTTTCGGACGGACTCTCCTTCCCCCTCGAGGACATCGACGAGGCGAGGATAGAGCCCGATTACGACGAAATACTCAAAAAGCATAAATAAGAGGCAAAAATGGAAAAACAAAAGACCGAACTGGCGCTGGTCCTGGACCAGCTCGAAAGGGAAAAGAACATAAAGCGGGACGACGTCTTCAAGACGATCACCGACTCGCTCGTCTCCGCCCTGCGGAAATATTTCGGCAAGACCGCCCAGCTCGAGGCTACGATAGATCCCGACACGGCCGAGATGCGCGGTTTCCTGATCAAGAAGGTCGTCGAGGAGGTCTACACCCCCGACATCGAGATCACGCTGGAAGAGGCGCAGATGTTCGCGCCCGAGGCCAAGATGGGCGAGGACCTGCGCATCCCCGTCGATATCAAGGACTTCTCCCGCATCGCGGCGCAGACCGCCAAGCAGGTGCTGATCCAGAAGATACGCGAGATCGAGAAGGTCAAGATCTTCGAGGAGTTCAAGCCCCGCGAAGGCGAGGTCGTGACCGGCCTGGTCCACCACGTCGCCGGCCGCGACATCTTCGTCGACCTCGGCAAGACCGAGGCCATCCTGCCGTTCTCCGAGCAGATCCGGCGCGAGCATTACACGGTCAACCAGCGCATCCGCGCCATCATCCACCGCGTCGACAAGGAGAACAAGGGCCTGCAGATCGTACTCTCCCGCGCCTCCAACGCCTTCCTTAAGTCGCTCTTCGAGGCCGAAGTGCCCGAGATTGCCGAGAAGGTCATCGAGATCGTCAACGTCGCCCGCGAGCCCGGCTTCCGCGCCAAGGTCGTGGTGCGCAGCAACTCGACCAAGGTCGACCCGGTCGGCGCCTGCGTGGGCATCCGCGGTTCCCGCATCCGCGTCATCATGAGCGAGCTCGCCGGGGAGAAGATAGACCTGATCCCCTACAACGAGGAGACGCTCTACTTCATCGCCAAGGCCTTCTCACCCGCCACCCCGACCTCGGTCAAGGTGCTCGACAAGGAGAACCGCCGCGCGCTGGTCATCGTTCCCGACGACCAGCTCGCCATAGCCATCGGCCGCGAGGGCCAGAACATCCGCCTCGTCTCGCGCCTGACCGGCTGGGAGCTGGAGGTCAAGTCCGAGGGCCAGAAGTTCGAGGAGACCCGCAAGACCACCGAGCTGGCCGCCAACGAGCTGCTCAAGATCGACGGCGTCGGCAACAAGGTCGCCGAGACCCTGATCGCCATGGGCATAGACAGCATACAGAAGCTTTCCGGCCTGACCGCCGACCAGCTTTCTTCCTTCCAGGGGATAGGCCCCAAGACGGCCCAGAAGATGATAGACGGGGCCAAGAAGTTCCTGGAAGAGAATCCCGGCTACGACGGCACTTCCGCGCCCGCCCCCGCGCCGGCCCCGGCGGCCGTCGAGAAACCGGCCGCGGAGACCGCGTCCCCCGCGCCGGAGACCCCGGCGCCGGCCGCGGCTCCCGAGGCGGCGGGCGGGACCGCCGGTAACGATGGATCAACGGAGGCGTCGAATGACCCAGAAAAAAACAAAGAGTGACGAACTGAAGGAAGACGCCGCCGCGGAAGAGGCCAAGCCCAAGACCAGGAAAGCGGCGGCCAAAGGCGAGCCCAAGGCCAAAAAACCGGCCGTCAAGAAAACGAAAACGGCCAAAGAGGGCGACGCTCCCGCCGCCCCCAGGAAGGCCAAGGCCGCTAAGCCCAAGGCCAAAAAGGACGACAAGGAAGAGGAGGAGGACCTTTCCCCCCGCCCCGGTCCCATTTCGGCTTTCTCACTGAAACCCATACGCCAGGCCTCCGCCAGGAGGACCGTCGGCCCGCGGCCGACCCCTCCTCCGCCCCCGCCGCCTCCGCCGCCGCCCCCGCCGGAGCCCGAGAAGCCGGCCGCCGAAGCGGCCCCGGCCGAGCCCGTCAAGCCGGCGGAGACGCCCAAGCCGGCCCCCTCTGCCCAGCCCGCGCAGGCCCGTCCCCCGGAACCGCAGAAGCCCGCCGAGCCGCCGCGGCCCAAAATGCCGGCCATAAACTTCAAGTCGGAAATAACGCTGCCCAGGACGCCGGGCCCCGGTTACCAGGCTCCGCGTCCCCCCGGGCCGTCGCACAGGCCGCACCAGCGCTACGCGCCCTCGCGCCAGGCCCCGGCGGCCAGGCCGGCGCCGACGCCCCCTCCTCCGCCCAGGCCGGAGCCGCCCAAGCCGGCCGAACCGCCGGTGAACGTGGAGATAAACACGCTCAAGACGCTCAAGGTCTCGACGCAGATAACCGTGCGCGAGCTGGCGGAGAAGATGGAGATAAAGCCCGTCGACCTCATCAAGAAACTGATGGGGATGGGCGTTTTCGCCACCATCACCCAGCGCCTCGAACCCGACGTGGCCGAGCTGGTGGCTGCCGACTACGGCTTCAACATCGACATCGTGCCCATGTACGGGGACGAGACCAAGGCGGCGGAGGAGGCCGAGAAGGACGATCCCTCCACGCTCAAGCCCCGGCCCCCGATCATCACGATCATGGGCCACGTCGACCACGGCAAGACCACGCTGCTCGACGCGCTGCGCGAGTCCAACGTGGTCGACAGCGAGGCCGGACAGATAACCCAGCACATCGGCGCCTACACCGTTAAGACCTCCAAAGGCCTTATCACGGTGCTGGATACCCCCGGTCACGAGGCCTTCACCGCCATGCGCGCGCACGGCGTGAAGGTCACCGACCTGGTGGTGCTGGTGGTCTCCGCCGTCGACGGCGTCATGCCGCAGACGCTGGAGGCCATCAACCACGCCAAGGCGGCGAACGTGCCGATAGTGGTGGCCATCAACAAGATGGACCTGCCGACGGCCAATCCGCAGAGCATCAAGCAGCAGCTCTCCGGTCACGGCCTCAACCCCGAGGAATGGGGCGGCAAGACCGTGATGGTGGAGATCTCCGCCCGCAAGCGGACCAACATCGACAAACTGATGGAGATGGTCAGCATACAGGCCGAGCTCATGGAGCTCAAGGCCAACCCCGACAAGGCCGGCCAGGCCATAGTCGTGGAGGCCCGGCTGGACTCCAAGCGCGGCATAGTCTGCACCATCGTCTGCACCGGCGGCACCATAAAGGTCGGCCAGCCGTTCGTGGTCGGGACCGCCAGCGGCAAGGTGCGGGCGATAGTCGACGACCGGGGCCGCCGCCTCGAGACGCTCACGCCCGGCATGCCGGGAGAGCTCCTGGGCGTCGCCGGCGACGTCCCTTCCGCGGGCGACGTCTTCCGCGTCTACGAATCGGACAAGGAAGCCCGCCACGTGGCCGAGACCCGCAAGATGCACAAGAAGCAGGACGCGCTGATACACCAGAAGCACGTCACGCTGCTCTCGCTCAAGTCCCAGGTCGAGCAGAAACTGCTCAAGACGCTCAACGTGGTCCTCAAGACCGACGTCTTCGGCTCGCTGCAGGCCATAAAGGACTCCCTCGAGAAGATGGGCACGCAGGAGGTGGCGATACACATACTCCACTCCGGCGTGGGCAACGTGACCGAGTCGGACGTCCAGCTGGCCACGGCCTCGAACGCGATCATCTTCGGCTTCAACGCCTCCGCCGACCCCAAGGTGTCGGAGGCCGCGAAACTCGCCGGGGTCGAGGTCAGGTCGTACAAGGTCATCTACGATCTCTTCGAGGACATCAGGGCCGCCATGAGCGGCATGCTCGAGCCCGAGATCGTAGAGACCGTGACCGGCAGGGCGGAGATCCTCAAGATCTTCGACCTGAGCTCCGGCCGGGTCGCCGGCTCGCAGGTCAAGGAGGGCAAGGTGGTCCGCAACCAGGCAGTGCGCGTGGTGCGCGGCGGCGAGGTGATCGGCACCGGCAAGATCTCCGGCCTCAAGCGCGTCAAGGACGACGTGCGCGAAGTGGACAAGGGCCTGGAGTGCGGCATCCTGCTCGAGGGAGTGAAGGACTTCCAGGCCGGCGACGTCCTGGAGGCTATCACCAAGGAAGAGCGCGTGAGGCGCATAACGCCCAATGTTTAAGCGCTCGGAGAGGCTCAACGAACTGTTCCTGGCGGAGGTCAACTTCGCGCTCAGGGACGTCAACGGCCTCAACTCCAGCGGGATGATGACGATAACCGGCGTGAAGATCTCGCCGGACGGCAAGGACCTGGCGGTCTACTACTCGGTCCTGGGTTCCCCCCAGGACCGGGAGCGGACCGGGGTCATACTGCAGGGCGCCGTACGCGAGGTGCGCGAGAGCATGCGCAAGCGGCTGCGGCTGAAGTACATCCCGAACCTCATGTTCCGCTACGACTCCACGCCGGCGGAAGCGGCCAAACTGGAGAAGCTCTTCCGCAGGCTGGATTCGGAGAAGTCCCCGCAGGGTGGGGATGACGCTCCCGAGGGGCGAGGATAAGGACGATGGGGAAAAAGCCGGCGGAGCTTAACTTCGAGGAGGAGCTCAACAAGCTCGAGAAGGTCATAGAGGCGAGCCGGACCTTCTTCCTCGCGGGTCACGTCAACCCCGACGGCGACACGATCGGCTGCATGCTGGCGCTGGGCTCCGTGCTCAAGCGCCTGGGCAAGAAGGTCTACCTCTACTCCCGCGACCCGGCGCCGGACAATCTCGGCTTCCTGCGCCACGTCAAGTCCATAAAGATAGCCCGCCCGCCCAAGGGCTCCTTCGACGCGGCCATCCTGATGGAATGCTCCACGCCCGAGCGGGGCGGCGGCGACATCAAGGACGTGCTCAAGCGCGTCGGGACCGTCGTCAATATCGACCATCACAAGACCTCGACCGCCTACGGCGACGTCAATGTCCTGGACATGCACGCCTCCTCCACGGCCGAGATCATCTACCGTCTGCTCTACGACATGAAGGTGGAACTCAACAAGACCGAGGCGACGGCGCTTTACACGGGCATAGTCACCGACACCGGCCGTTTCCATTTCCCCGCCACCAGTCCCCGGACCCTCGACGTGGCCGCGCGCCTGATGCAGACCGGCTTCAAGTTCTCGCGCATCAACGACCTGCTCTACGCCACCAAGGCCTTCGAGTCGCTCAGGATACTCGGCCGGGCCCTGGAGAGCCTCGAACTGCTCAACGGCGGGCGTCTGGCGGTCATGACGCTGAAGCACTCCGATTTCGAGGCCTTCTGCGCCCGGGTCGAGCACAGCGAGAACGTCATCAACTACGGCACCATGATCCCCGGGGTCAGGATGTCCATACTGTTCCGCGAGGACCCTGAGCGGGTCAACATCACTTTCCGTTCGCGCGGCCACGCCGACGTCAGCCACCTCGCCCGCCAGTTCGGCGGCGGCGGCCACCGCAACGCGGCCGGCTGCCGTATGAAGGCCACGCTGGCCGAGGCCAGGGAAAAGGTGCTGGAAGCCGCCCTGCCCATGCTCAAGCCTTCCTGAAGCCGTCTTTATGCAGCCCATTCCCTCGGGCATCTTCCTCTTCGACAAACCCGCCGGCATAACCTCGCACGACGCCGTGGGCCTGCTGCGCCGCGCGCTGGGCCACAGGCATATCGGCCATACCGGCACGCTGGACCCGATGGCGACGGGGCTGCTCGTCATGCTCGCCGGGTCCGCGACCAGACTGCAGGCCGGCCTGCAGGGCTGCTCCAAGACCTATGCGGGGCGCATCAAATTGGGCGAGACCACCGACACCTGGGACGCCGCGGGCGAAGTGCTGGCCTCCGCCGCCGCGGACGGCGTCACGATGGAGGCCGTCGCGGCCGCCGTCCCCGCCTTCACGGGCAGGATAATACAGCAGGTACCGCCTTATTCCGCCGTGAAGGTCGGCGGGCGTCCGCTTTATAAGATGGCGCGCAGGAAAGAGGAGACCCCCGTGGTGAAACGGGAAGTGGAACTGCGCTGGCTCTCCTGGGCCTGGCTCCCGCCTTTTCTGGATTTCGAGATAGAATGCGCCGGGGGCACCTATATCCGCTCCGTGGCGCACGAACTGGGCGCCGCGCTGGGCTGCGGCGGCCACCTGGCCGCGCTGCGCAGGACGCGCGTGGCCGGCTGGAGGGTGGAGGACGCCGTCACGGCCGATTTCCTGCGCTCGGTCCCGCGCGAGGCCGTCCTGGCCCGTCTGCTGCCGGCGGAGACGGCCGCGTGAAACGCTCCTGCCTGACCATCGGCGCCTTCGACGGGGTGCACCTGGGCCACGCCCGGCTCATAAGGACGGTCGTGGCCCAGGGCCGCTCGAGAGGCTGGAAGAACTCGCTCGTCTATTTCCCCCTGCCCCCCAAGTTCGTGTTCTCCGGCGTTCATGAGAACTGCCTGATAACGCTGCCTTCCGAAAGGGAGGCGGCTCTCCGGGGGCTCGGACTGGATTCCATCACCCCCGTGCCTTTCACCGACGAGATAGCCTCCATGGACGCGGAGGCTTTCTTCGCCGAGATAGTGCGCGGCCGCTTCCGCGCCGACGGCCTCTGCGTGGGCGCCGACTTCGCCTTCGGCCGCGGCCGCTCCGGCGGCGCGGCCTTCCTGCGCGCGGCCTGCCGCCGCGAGGGAGTGCTGTTCCGCTCCGTGCCCTTCGTTTCGCGCGGAGGCAGGAAGATCTCCTCCACGCTGGTCAGGGAGCTGCTCTGGGAGGGGCGCGTGACGGCGGCCGCCGCCTGCATGGGGCGCAACTACAGGGTGTCGGGCCCGGTAATACGCGGCGCGGGACTGGGCGCGAAGCTGGGGTACCCGACGGCCAATATCGGGGCCGATCCGCTCAAGATCCTCCCCCCCGGCATCTTCGCGGCCCTCTGCCGCCTGGAAGGCCGGGAGTTCCCCTGCGTGGCTAATTCAGGGCGCCGGCCTACGGTGAACACCCTGGGCGGCAGGATGCTGCTGGAAGCGCATATACTCGATTTCTCGGGCCAGATATACGGCGAGACCGCGGAAGTGGAATTCCTGAAGAGGCTGCGCGCCGAGGAGCGTTTCCCTTCCAAAGAGGAACTGGTGCGCGCCATCGGCCGCGACATAGCGGCCGCCCGTTCCTATTTCGGCCGCCGCCGTCGCGCCGCGGCCTGAACTCAGCCCCTGTGCCGTCCGACGTATTCGCCGCCCGGCCGGGCCGGCGCGGCGAGTTCCCCCTCCGACATGACGACCCTGCCGCGCAGCACCGTGTGCCGCGGGAAACCGTATAACTTCATGCCCTGGTAGGGCGAATAGTCCGAAGCGTGGCCGAGGTCCCGCCAGTCGACGGTCCGGCGGTGTTCCGGCGCTATGAGGGCGAAGTCGGCGTCGGAACCCGGGCGGATGACGCCTTTGCGCGGGTAGAGCCCGGCTATCCTGGCGGGATTTTCGCATAAAAGCTCCGCCATGCGGGCCAGCGACAACTTCCCCGCTTTTACGCCCAGGGTATAGACCAGCGGCAGCAGGGTGGCCGTGCCGGGCAGTCCCATTGGCAGTTTCCGCAGGTCCCCGCCCCAGGCGTCCTTGCGGGCCCTGGTGAAAGCGCAGCTGTCGGTCGCTACGACGTCCACTGCTCCCCCGGCGGCGGCCTTCCACAGCCCGGCGGCCGACTTTTTGTCCCGCAGCGGGGGACAGCACGAATACAGGTGCCCGTCGCGCCGTTTCAGCGCGCTCTCGTCGAGCGCCATGTACTGGGGGCAGGTCTCGACGTATATCCTGGCCCCGTCCTTGCGGGCGCGCGCCGCTATCGCGGCGGTGAAAGCGTGGGAGACGTGCACCAGGTAGAGTTCCCCGCCCGTCCGGGCGGCCCAGCCGGCCGCGGCCGCGGCGGCCGACCATTCCGTGGCCGGAGGCCTGGTAAGGGCCAGGGCATGGGCCCCGGGCGCGCGCGGCGGCTTGGCCGAGAGCAGGTCTATGGCGGGGCCGTTCTCCGCGTGCAGACAGATAAGCGCTCCGGTGCGGCGGGAGGCCTCCAGGGCCTCGCGCAGTTCCCCTCCCTCCGCCATAAGGCCGCGGGAGGCGTAGGCGGAGAAGAACTTGAAGGTCGGGGCCCCGTCCTTCACCAGCCGCGCGATCTGTCCGGCCGGGTCCCTGAGGGCGCTCCATGACGGCACCACGCAATGGAAGGCGTAATCGCAGTGTATGCGTCCTTCCGCCTCGGCCAGCCGGTCGTCGAGTCCCTTGCGCAGCGGGACCCCGCGGCCCTGGCCCGTATAATCTATGACGGTAGTGACGCCGCCCAGGAGGGCCGCGGCGGAGCCTGTGGAGAAAGTATCGTCGTTCCAGCTGCGGGGGCCCAGTTTAAGGCGGTAGTGGACATGGGCGTCGATCGCGCCGGGCAGCACCAGGAGGCCCGCCGCCTCCAGGACCCGCGCGCCCTCCGGCGCTTTCAGCCGGAGGCCGATCGCGGCTATCCTGCCGCCGCGGCAGAGTATGTCGGCTCGGGCGGCCGAGCCGCCGCGCAGGACGGAACCGCCGCGTATCAGCAGCGGCGCGGGCTGCATTTATTCTCTCCGCGGCGGGGCCGCTAGGAAGGCCGTCGAGGCGAGCAGGGTGGCCCCGAGGAAGGTGAGACCGCAGAGCGTCAGCCAGCCCCAGATCACCGTCGGGTCGTGCTCGGCCTGTATGACGATATAAGCGAGGTAGGCCAGGAAGGCGGTGGAAACGGCCCAGAAAAATCCGAACAGGGTCCTTGCCGCGCCTCTCATACGATAAATTTAATAGATTTAGGTCCCGGTGTCAATCGCGGGAGTTCCAGGTCATGAAACCCGCGGCCGACAGTTCCGCGTGGAGCTTCCTGAGCAGGTCGGCGGCGCCGCTTCCGCCGGGGCTGAAAAGAACGGCCCCTTTTTCCCTGCGGAAGGCCGCGGCGCCGGCCCGGCGGCCGGCCTCCGCCAGCGCCGCCGGCTCCGGACCGCCGATGACGGCTGCCTCCGCGCCGGCCGGCCCCTCGTGCAGGGAAAGGAAAGCCCTGCGCCCGGGGGCGCGGGAGGAGATGAGCGTGCCTTCGCCGGGGTGGAAAGCCGAGCGCAGATGGAGCCTGACGCCCAGCGCCGCGGCGCGGCGCAGCGCGCGCAGCTGGCGCACCTCGGTGCCGAAAAGCGCCAGCGTCTCGAGTTCGCCGTAGGTCATGGCCGGGACCTTGCGCGCCCCGGGGACCAGCGAAGGGTTGGCGGAATACACCCCTTTCACGTCGGTGAGCAGTTCGCAGCATCCGGCTTTCAGGGCGTGGGCCAGCTCCACCGCGGTAAGGTCCGAGCCGCCGCGGCCCAGCGTGGTCAGGTCCCCCTTGCCGTCGGCTCCCTGGAAGCCGCATACCACCGCTACCCTGCCGGCGCGCAGTTCTTTCCTCACCCGGGCCGGGGACAGTTCTTTTATTCCCGCGGCGCCGAAAGAGGTATCCGTGAGGAAGCCGGCCTGGGCCCCGGTCAGGGAGACGGCCGGCACGCCGAGGGCGTCGAGGGCCATGGTCAGCAGCGACGCGCTGATGAGCTCGCCGCAGGAGAGGAGGGCGTCGGTCTCGCGGGCCGGCGGCCGCGGCGAGACCCGCCCGGCCAGGGCCAGCAGTTCGTCCGTGGTCTCGCCCGGCGCCGAGACCACGGCGGCCACCGCGAGGCCCTTTCTCCGGGCCGCCTTTATCCGCCCGGCCGCGAAGCGCAGCTTCCCCGAGTCGGCCAGGGAGGTCCCCCCGAACTTCATCACTATCGTTCTCATGGGTTCCGTCGCGCGAGAAACGGGGCGCCGGGGTTCACACCATCGTGGCGGTGACGCGTATGACTTCCGAGAGCGTGGTCACGCCGGCCCTGGCCTTGGTTATGCCGTCCATCAGCAGCGTGCGCATCTTGCCCGACTGGAGGGCCGTGCGCTTGATCAGGTCCGTCGGCGCGTGGTCGAGCACCTGCTTGCGCACCTCCTCGCTCATCAGCATGAGCTCGAAGATGCCGGTGCGGCCCAGGTAGCCGGTATTGCGGCAGTGCGGGCAGCCTTTCTCCACTTTGTAGTCGGCGTCCGGGCGGAGTATGAGCTCCTTCACTATCTTCCCCTCGTGCTCGTCCATGTTCTTGACGAACTCGTTGACGACGGCCTCCGACGGCGGGGCGGCCTTCTGCGCGCACTGGGGGCAGACCTTGCGGACCAGGCGCTGGCTCATCGCGCCCAGCATGGAGGAGGCGATCAGGAACGGCGGCACGCCCATCTCGAAGAGGCGTTCGATGATGCTGGGGGCGTTTATCGTGTGGATGGTCGTGAAGAGCAGGTGGCCCGTCAGCGCCGAGCGCAGGCTTATCTCCGCCGTCTCGTAGTCGCGTATCTCGCCGACCATGATCACGTCCGGGTCCTGGCGCAGTACCGTGCGCAGGCCCTCGGCCCAGGTGAAGCCGCTCTTGTTGTTGATCTGCGCCTGGTTGATCCCCTCGAGGCGGTACTCGACGGGGTCCTCCAGCGTGATGATGTTTATCATCGGCGTGTTGATGTTCTTGAGCATCGCGTAGAGGGAGGTCGTCTTGCCGGAGCCGGTGGAGCCGGTGATGAAGAAGATGCCGTAGGGGTTGCGGATGAGCTTCTTTATGATCGTCAGCGACTCCTGGTCCATGCCGGTCTGTTCCAGGTCCAGGCCCAGCTGCTGGCGGTCCAGTATGCGCAGCACCAGCTTCTCGCCGTTGACCGTGGGGAAGGAGGAGACGCGGACCTGTATGGGCCGTCCGGCGATTATCTTCTGGAAGCGGCCCTCCTCGGTGCGGAAGGAGGCCGGCGGCTCCGGGTCGAAGCCGGCGAGCACGCGGATGCGCTGGGTCAGCGGGATGTCGGCGTTCTTGGGGGCGCTGAGCATGTCCTGCAGTATGCCGTCCACGCGGAATCGGACGCGCAGGTTCGCCGCCTGCGTCTCGATATGCACGTCGCTGGAGCGCTCGGCCACCGCGTGCTCCAGTATCAGGTCGCTGAGCTTGATGGCCAGGTCTATGCCGGGGGCCCGCCCTTTCGATTTTACGAGGTCGTTATAGCCCTCTTCCAGGGTGCCGGAGGGCGCGGCGCCGGGCCGCTGGGCCGCCGGCTGCTGCTGTCCTTCGGAATCCTTGTTCTGTCCCCAGAATGCCATTGTATCCTCCGATAACCCGCCCTTATCCCCGTCCGTACTTTTTAAATTATACTAAAAGCGGTTCACTTGTACTCGACCGCGAGGACGGTGAATTCCTTCTCGCCGGACGGCAGGCGGACCCTGAGCTTGTCCCCCGCCTTGGAGCCGAGGAAGCCCTGCGCCAGCGGCGAGGCGACCGAGATCTTGCCCGAGGCCGGGTCTGCCTCGTCGGCGCCCGCCAGGGTGTAGCTCTTCTCCGCGCCCGACTTCTCGTCGCGCACCTTTACGGTGGCGCCTATGCGTACCTCGTCCTTGTTGACGGCGAGGTCGTCGGTGATCCTGGCCTTGCGCAGCCTGGCCTCGAGCTCGGCTATGCGCTGCAGCACCAGGGCCTGCTTCTCCTTGGCGTAGATGTAGCCGGCGTTCTCCTTGAGGTCGCCCTGCTCGCGGGTCTCGCCTATTTCCCTGGAAAGCTCGTTCTTTTCGGCGTTGAGACGAGCTATCTCCCCGCGCAGTTTCTCGTAGCCGTCTTTTGACAGGTAAACGTCGGACATCTCTCCCCCCGAAAAATTCCCCGCTCTGGTCCGTGCGGCCCGGTACTGCCTGGCGCGGGCACTGGACGGCGAGCGGGGAAAATAATATCGTGGCACCGAGTGGAATCGAACCACTGACCTAGCGCTTATGAAACGCCCGCTCTAACCCCTGAGCTACGGTGCCACTAAATCCGTAATGGCGGGCAGGTTTCACCACCGGGGGCGGCTTCCCCGTACTGACGGGAAGTCGCCTTCGGGTGGAACGGGGAAAGTATAGCAAAATGGCCGGTTCGCTGACAATTTCACGTTTCACGCCCCCCCCCGGCCGCCCTCCGGCCGCCGCTATTGCTTACCGCGGCCCTATTTATTAGAATTCCGTGACGGGTCTCCCAAGAACAGCCTTAAAGGGGTCATACATGGCTAACGAAACCAAAAAACTTACCAAGGAAGAGCTGCTGGCCAAGGCCAACAAGCCCGCCGAAGAATCGATGAAGCTGCATCCCTTCTACAAGGGCAAGGTGGAGGTCACGCCCAAGTCCTGCATCAGGAACATAGACGATTTCGCCATCTGGTACACCCCCGGCGTGGCCGCGGTGTGCAAGGACATACACAAGAACCCGGAGAAGGTATACGAGCACACCAACAAAGGCAATATGGTGGCCGTGGTCTCGGACGGCACCCGCGTGCTGGGCCTGGGCGATATCGGCCCCGAGGCCGGCCTGCCGGTCATGGAGGGCAAAGGCCTGCTGTTCAAATATCTCGGCGGCGTGGACGCCTTCCCGATCTGCCTCGACACCAAGGACCCCAAGGAGATCGTGCGCATCGTGCAGTGCCTCGCCCCCTCCTTCGGCGGCATCAACCTCGAGGACATCTCCCAGCCCAAATGTTTCGACATCCTCGACGAACTGCGCGCCACCATGAAGATCCCGGTCTGGCACGACGACCAGCAGGGCACGGCCACGGTGTGCCTCGCCGGCATGATCAACGCGCTCAAGATCGTAAAGAAGAACATCAAGGACGTGAAGATAGTGCTGTTCGGCGCCGGCGCGGCCAATATCCGCATCGGCACGCTCTACATGCATTACGGCGCGAAACCCGAGAACCTCATCTACGTGGATTCCAAGGGCACGCTGCACAAGGGCCGCACGGACCTGCAGAATCACCGCGAGAAATGGCATATGTGCCAGATCACCAACGGCGGGCAGCTGGCCGGCAAACTGCCGGACGCGCTCAAGGGCGCCGACGTGCTCAGCGCCGCCTCGACCCCCGGCCCCGACGTGATAAAGAAGGAATGGGTCGCTACGATGGCCAAGGACGCCATCTGCTTCCTGACGGCCAACCCGATACCCGAGATGTGGCCCTGGGACGCCAAGGAGGCCGGCGCGCGGGTGGTGGGCACCGGCCGCTCGGACTTCCCCAACCAGGTCAACAACTCGCTGGGCTTCCCCGGCATCTTCCGCGGCGCGCTGGACGTGCAGGCCAAGACCATCACCGACGAGATGTGCGTGGCCGCCGCCGAGGCGCTGGCCGGCTACGTGGTCAAGAAGGGCAAGATGAGCGAGGATTACCTGCTGCCGCACATGGACGAGCCCGAGGTCTTCATCGACGAGGCCGTCGCCGTGGGCCTGAAGGCCATCGAGCAGGGCATAGCCCGCAAGCCCATGAGCGGGAAGGAACTGCGCGCCAGCGCCGAGTTCTACATTAACCGCGCCCAGAAGGACGTGGAAGTGCGCCAGAAGGCCGGCATCGTCAAACTGCCGTAAACCTCCCCCCGTCCCCAAACAAAAGAGCCCGGGTCCCCCCGGGCTCTTTTATTTTATGCGGAGAACTATTCCGGGTGCTGACGGGGCGGGCGCTTAAGCAAAGCTGTCCGATGGCCCCGATAAGGAGACAGCCGGGGGAGGCAGGGGGCCGGCGCGGCAAAACCTTCACGGAGGCCGGAGCATCGCAAGCGCGGAGGCCGAGTGAGGAGGGCCGAGCGCTATGCGCGAGAGCCCGTGTTTTGCGTGCCGGCTCCCTGCCATGCCCCCGAAAAGTTTTCCTTAATTACCCCTTCGAGGCGCGGTAGCGGCGGATGAGGGCGTTGGTGGAGGAGTCGTGGGCCAGGTCGGGTTCGGCCTTGGCCTCCAGCTCGGGCGCTATGCGGCCGGCCAGCACCTTGCCCAGTTCCACCCCCCACTGGTCGAAAGGCCCCACCTGCCAGATCGCGCCCTGCGTGAAGACGCAGTGCTCGTAGAGAGCCACGAGCTTTCCCAACGCGGCGGGCGTCAGCTCGTCGAGCAGCATCGTCGTGGACGGGCGGTTGCCCTCGAAGATCTTGTGCGGTATCAGCCAGTCCTTAACGCCCTCTTTCCTGAGCTCCTCGGCCGTCTTGCCGAAGGCCAGCGCCTCGGCCTGCGCGAAGACATTGGCCATCAGCAGGTCGTGGTGGCGGCCCAGGTTGTGGACGGGCTTTGAGAAGGCGATGAAGTCGCAGGGGATGAGTTTGGTGCCCTGGTGTATGAGCTGGTAGAAAGAGTGCTGCCCGTTGGTGCCGGGCTCGCCCCAGTAGATCTGACCGGTCTGGTAGTCGACGGGATGGCCGTCGAGCGTGACGCCCTTGCCGGTGCTCTCCATGGTCAGCTGCTGCAGGTAGGCCGGGAAGCGCCTGAGGTACTGCTCATAGGGCAGCACCGCTATGCTCTGCGCGCCGAAGAAATTGTTGTACCAGACGCCCAGCATCCCCATCAGCACCGGCATATTGCGGTCGAAAGGCTCGGTCCGGTAATGCTCGTCCATCTCGCGCGCGCCTTCCAGCATCGCGCGGAAATGCTTCGGCCCTATCGCGATCATCGTCGACAACCCTATGGCCGAGAACATGGAATAGCGGCCGCCCACCCAGTCCCAGAAGCCGAACATGTTCTTCGTATCGATGCCGAACTCTTTGACCTTCGCGGCGTTGGTCGAGACCGCGACGAAGTGCTTCGCGATGGCCGCCTTGTCCTTGAGTCTGGCCAGCGCCCAGTCGCGGGCGGTCCCGGCGTTGGTCATGGTCTCCTGCGTGGTGAAGGTCTTGGAGGCCACGATGAAGAGCGTCTCGGCGGGGTCGAGGTCGACGACGGCCTCGGCGAAATCCGTGCCGTCTATGTCGGAGACGAAGCGGAAGGTCAGGCCGCGCTGCGAATAGTTCTTGAGCGCCTCGTAGGCCATGACGGGGCCCAGGTCGGAGCCACCGATGCCGATATTGACGATGTTCTTTATCTTTTTGCCGGTATGGCCCTTCCACTTGCCGCCGCGCACCTTGGCCGCGAAGGATTCCATCTTCTCCAGCACTTCATGCACCTGCGGCACGACGTTCTCGCCGTCGACGGCGACGACCGCGCCCTTCGGTGCGCGCAGGGCCGTATGCAGCACCGCGCGGCCTTCGGTGACGTTTATCTTGCCGCCGCTGAACATGGCCTCGATGGAGTCGCGCAGGCCGGAGGCCCGGGCCAGCGCCGAGAGCAGCTTTATGGTCTCGACGGTGACGCGGTGCTTGGAATAGTCGAAATAGATGCCGGCGGCCTCCAGAGAGAGGTTCTCCCCCCGCTTGGGGTCGTTGGCGAACAGATCCCTGAGGTGGACCTTGCTCATCTTGGCGTAATGCTTCTCCAGGGCCTGCCACTGGGTCAGGCTCTTAAGCGGCGTCTTCTCACCGGTCATTTTCGTTCTTCCTTGTTATTTGTTGAGGACCCGCTTGAACTCGCGGGTGATGGCCGGCACGACCTCGTTCACGTCGCCCACTATCCCGTAGGTGGCTACCTTGAAGATGGGGGCTTCGGGGTCCTTGTTGACGGCCACGATGATCTTCGACGACTGCATCCCGATAAGGTGCTGTATCTGGCCCGAGATGCCGCAGGCGAAGTAGATCTTGGGCACGACGGTCTTGCCGGTCTGGCCCACCTGGTGCGCGTAGGAGATCCAGTCCGCGTCCACGGCGCTGCGGCTGGCGCCCACGGCGCCGCCCAGGACCTTGGCCAGGTCCTCGAGCAGGGCGAAGCCTTCTTTGCCGCCCATGCCGCGGCCGCCGGCCACGATGATGTCGGCTTCCGAGAGGTTGACCGTGGCGCCGAGCTCCTCGACCATCTCGAGCAGTTTCGTGCGCGAGGCGTAGGCCTCCGCGGGGTAATCTTTCTTCACGACCTCGGCCTTACGTCCTTTCTCGACGGGGGCTTCTTTCATGACCTTATGGCGCACCGTGGCCATCTGCGGCCTGTGGTTGGGGGCGGTGATGGTGGCCATTATATTCCCGCCGAAGGCGGGGCGGGTCTGCAGCAGCAGCCGCTCCTTGGGGTCGATATCGAGGGCAGTGCAGTCTGCCGTCAGGCCGGCGTCGGCCTTGATGGCGACGCGCGAGATCAGGCTGCGGCCTATAGTGGTGGCGCCGCAGAGCAGCACCTCGGGTTTGTACTCTTCGACGAGGCGAGACAGGACTTCGGAGTACGGGTCGTCCTGGTAGGCTTTAAGCGCCGGGTGGCCCACATAATAGACCTTGTCCGCGCCGCGCTCGCCCAGCGACTCCGCCACGGCGTCCAGACCCTCTCCCAGCAGCACCGCGCAAAGCTTCACGCCCAGCTTATCGGCCAGCTTGCGGCCCTCGCCCAGCAGTTCGTAGGAGATGGACTGCACGACGCCTTTCTTCTGCTCGCAGAAGACCCAGACGTCCTTGTAGGCGGAGAGGTCCTTTTTCGGGCCGGCGGACTTTTCCAGCTCTATGGCCGAGAAGCGGCAGGCGGCGACGCAGGAGCCGCAGAGCGTGCACTTGCCCATGTCGATGACGGCCTTTCCTTCGCTCATGTGGATGGCGCCGAAGGGGCAGGCTTTGACGCAGAGCGAGCAGCCGACGCATTTGTCCAGCAGTATCCTGATGGAGGCCATCAGACGACCTCCCCTTTGAGCAGTTCGGCCAGCTCTTTGGCCACGTCGCCGGCGGAGCCGGAGATTATCTCGCCGCCCTTGCGCGGCTCGGGCGTGAAGATCTTGACCACGCGGGTCGGCGAACCGTCCAGGCCCAGCGCGGCGGGCTCGGCGTCGATGTCGGCGGCGGTCCACTTCGATATCTTCGCGGATTTGGCGCGCATCATCCCCTTTATGGACGGCATGCGCGGCGTGTTTATCTCTTTGACGACGGTGAAAAGGCAGGGCAGCGGGGTCTCGACCACGTCGAAACCCTCTTCGGTCATGCGCTCCACCACGGCGGTTTTCTCGTTTATCCCGCGGATCTTGCGCACATAGGTTACCTGCGGTATGTCCAGGTGGGCCGAGATGCCCGGGCCCACCTGCGCGGTGTCGCCGTCGGAGGCCTGCTTGCCGCAGACGATGACGCCATAGTCGCCTATCTTCTCTATGGCGGCGGAGAGCGTGTAGCTGGTGGCCCAGGTGTCGGAGCCGGCGAACTTGCGGTCGCTGACCAGCACCCCTTCGTCGCAGCCCAGCGCGATGGCGTCGCGCAGGGCCTTTTCGGCCTGCGGCGGGCCCATGGTGACGGCCGTGACCTTGCCGCCCAGTTTTTCCTTAAGCCGCACCGCCTCCTCTATGGCGTAGGCGTCGAACGGGTTGATGACGCTCTCCACGCCGTCGCGCACCAGCGTATTGGTCGCCGGGTCTATCTTGACGTCGGTGGTGTTGGGGACCTGCTTGATGCAGACTATGATGTTCATCTCAATCCTTCTGCAGGGACTCCTTTATCAGGTTGGCGGCGATGACGTTGCGCTGGATCTGGTTGGTGCCCTCGTAGATCTGCGTGATCTTGGCGTCGCGCATGAACTTCTCGACGGGGTAGTCGCGCATGTAGCCGTAACCGCCCATGAGCTGCACGGCGTCGGTGGTGACCTTCATCGCCATGTCGCTGGCGAAAAGCTTGGCCATGGCCGACTCGCGGGAGATGGACTTGGCGCCCGAGTCCACCATGCGGGCGACGGCGTAGGTCAGCGCGCGGGCGGCCTCTATCTGCGTGCCCATGTCGGCTATCATGTGCTGCACGGCCTGGAAACCGGTCACCGGCTGGCCGAACTGCACGCGGGTGCGGGCGTAGTTCAGCGCGTGGTCGAAGGCGCCCTGCGCCATGCCGACAGCCTGGGCGGCCACGCCGGGCCGGGAGGTGTCGAGCGTCTTGAGCGCGGCTATGAAGCCCATGCCCTCGCGGGAGATCAGGTTGGCGGCGGGCACTTCGCAGTCGGTGAAGATGACCTCGCGCGTGGCCGAGGCGCGTATGCCCATCTTCTTCTCCTTCTTGCCGAACTCCATGCCCTTGGTCCCCTTCTCGACGATGAAGGCGCTGGCGCCGCGCACGCCCTTCTTCTTGTCGGTCATCGCGATGACGGTGTAGATCTCGGCCTCGCCGGCGTTGGTGATCCATTGCTTGGTGCCGTTGAGTATGTACTTGCCCCCGCCGGGCGAGGATGAATCCCCCTCCTTGCGCGCCGTGGTCTGTATGGCGGTGGCGTCGGAGCCGGCGCCGGCCTCGGTGAGGCAGAAGGCTGCCAGCTTGCGGCCGCTGGCTATTTCGGGCAGGTATTTCTTCTTCTGCTCCTCGGAGCCGCTGATCATGATCGGCAGGGCGCCCAGCGCGCTGCTGGCGTAGCCCAGGGCTATGGCGCCGCAGGCGCGGGAGAGCTCCTCGGTGACCACGCACATGTCCAGGATGCCGCCGCCGAGCCCGCCGTACTGCTCGGGGATATAGATGCCGAACAGGTCGCTCTCGGCCAGCACCTTCATGATAGGCCAGGCGAATTCCTCGCTCTCGTCGTACTGTGCCGCGACGGGGGCTATCTTCTCGCGGGCTATCCTGCGGGCGAGGTCGCGCACCATTATCTGCTGTTCGTTGAGGAAATAATCCATGTCGGGGGCTCCTTGTCTTGGCCGCCGGCCGCGCCGGAGGTCCGGGAGATAAAGCCCGGGAAACTCTTCGGAGTTTTCCGGGCCGCCTATCGTATGTATGATACTAAAAAGATGTCCGCCGTTTGAACCATACGCTGGTATAACTCGAACGGCGGATCAGACGGGAGTCTAAAAGCGTTTTCTCAGCGTTATCCTCTGCGCGCTGCCCAGCTCACCGTAGGGCGTCAGCGCGTAGTCCAGAGAGGCGCCCGCCAGGTTCACGCCCGCCCCGGCCGAAAAGCCCCGGTTGTCGTCCTCCGCCGTGGTCCGCCCGGCCAGGTACCCCGCCCGCAGCGACAGCGCGGGCAGCAGCGCATACTCGCTGCCTACGCTCACCACCGTCCGGTCTTCGTGCGCCAGCCGCGTGATATCCGCGCTCAGGCCGAAGCCGGGGATGATATGCGCCAGCGCGCCGGCCGATACCGCCAGCGGCAGCGGGTCCGACTGCTCCAGGTACTTGAGCCCCGGCCCGATATTGCGCGCCGCCAGACCCACCGTAACACGGCCCAGCCCCGCCGTCACGCCCAAGTCGGCCGCGAAAGTGGAGGCGTTCTCGCCGCCCAGCGAACTGGTTATGTACTTAACCCCAGCGCCCAGCCCCAGCCCTTTCATACGCCCCGCCAGGTTGAACGATACCGCCTGGTCGGTATTGGAAAAGCTCCCGACCGCCGCCCCCGACGCGTCGCGAGCGGTCATCTCGCCGGCGGCGAAGCGGCTGTAACCCACGCCCGCGCGCAACCCTTTGAGCGGGAAGGCCATGGCCGCGAAGTCGTGCGACGATTCCATCAGCCAGCGCGTATGGCTCAGGGCCGCCTCCACGCCGCCGCCGCCCAGCAGGCCCGCCGGGTTATAGCCGATGGACCCCGCACCGTCGGACGCGGCCGTATAGGCCGAGCCCATACCCACCGCCCGGGCCGATACGTCGATGTTGAGGAACTGCGCCCCGCTGGAACCGGCATAAGCGCCGCCGGCCGGGAGGAGCATCGCTATGGTCAATATGGTCTTTTTCATGGCGATCACCTCACCACCGCGAATTTGCCGCGGGACTTGAGTTTAGAGCCCGCGCGTTCCGCCTCGACGGTGAAGTAATACACCCCGCTCGCTATATGCCCTTCCCAGGCGTATTCATAGGCGTAGACCGGGCTTGTCACCTGCGGCGGGCCCGTAAGCGTGCGTTCATGCACCAGCGTGCCCGCCACGCTGTATACTTTCAGCTCCAGTTTGTCGGCCAGGCCGAACTCCAGGTGGAACACGGGGGCAACGCCGCCCTTGGCCGGATTGGGATAGACGTATACCTCGCCCAGCCTGAACGCCGCCGACGGCGACAGCGGGGATATGAACGAAGAGGGACTATAGCCCCCGCCTTCGGGCACGTAGAACTCCAGCGGGTCGGCCTGGTACTGGCCGCGCGACACTATCACCGTATGCGTGCCCACGCCCAGCTCGGCCGGAACTACGCCGTTTATCCGGCCGTCGTTCCACAGGCTTAAAGAGGAAGGCAGGCCGCCTATCAATACCCGCGCTATGGCGGCGTCATAAGGCCCGAAGAAAGCGCCGAAGACGCTGAAACCGCCGCCGGGCTGGCCGGATACCGGCGTCATGCTCGATACCGACGGCTCCACTATCGTCATGGTTGAGGCCGCCGACTGCGACACCCCGCCGTTGAAGCTCCTCCGCACCAGCACGGGATAGTCCCCTTCGCCCAGCGCCGGCAGTTTGCCCTTTATCTGCGTGTTCGTCCAGAGGGTAAGCTGCGCCGTGGCGCCGCCGATGAGCGTCTCGGACTTGCCCGCCGCGTAATTGCCGAAGTTGTACCCTGTCAGCGTGAACGGCGCGAGCACCGCCGCCGGCGACGGCGACATCGTTTCCAGTACCGGGCCGGCCAGTTCGAAGGACAATGCCTGCGAATGCGCGACGCCGCCATTAAAGGCGCGCTCTACCAGCACTTCATGCGTGCCGGGCTCTATTGTGCCGGGTACCGTGCCCTTTATTTGCGCGTCCGTCCACAGTGTAAGCGGTGCCGTGGTCCCGCCTATAAACACCTTCGCGTTATTGGCCACATAGTTGCCGAAGCCGGAGCCCGTCAGCGTGAACGGCAGACCGATAGGCCCCGAAGACGGCGTTATAGCCGACAGGGCCGGCACGGTCAGCGTGAAAGCCAGCGGCTGCGAAACCGCCAGCCCGCCACTGAGCTGGCGCTGCACTATCACTTCATGCGCGCCGGACGCTATTGTGCCGGGTACCGTGCCCTTGATCTGCGTGTCAGTCCACAGCGTTAGCGGGCAGGTAGTCCCGCCTATTAGCACACGCGTGTAATTGGCCACGTAATTACCGAACCCGGTACCGTCCAGCACGAATGGCAGGCCTATGGGCCCCGAGGACGGGGTTATGAGCTGCGCCGACGGTGTGACCACGTCGAAGTTCAGCGCCGAAGAGCGTATTAATCCGCCGTTTAGCTCGCGCTCGACTATGACCTCGTGCGGGCCCGCGGCCAGAACGCCCGGCACAGTGCCCTTTATCTGCGTGTCGCTCCACAAGGTGAGCGGTGCCGTGGTCCCGCCGATAAGCACCCGCGTCCAACCGGCTGAATAATTGCCGAAGCCGGCGCCATAGATAGTAAAAGGAATACCTATGGGTCCCGCCACCGGCGTCATGCTGGCCGTGTCCACCGCCAGCACGGTGAAGGACATCTCCGGGCTGTGCATCACGCCCCCGTCGGCCGTCCGACGCTCCACCAGCACCGGGTACTGCCCCGTCGCCAGCCCGCCGGGCACCGTCCCTTTTATCTGGCCGTCGGTCCACAGGGTAAGCGGACAGGTGGCTCCGCCCATGAGGACCGTGGTGTAATTAGCGACATAGTTGCCGAAACCAGAGCCCACTATGGTAAACGGCATACCTATCGGCCCGGAGGAAGGCGCTATCCAGTCCGCCTCCATGTTCCGCAGGTCGAACATGACAGTCGCCGACCGGACCAGCCCGCCGTTGAGCGCGCGCTCGACCAGCACTTCATGCATACCGGGCGCTATGGTGCCGGGTATCGTCCCCTTGATCTGCGTATCGGTCCACAGGGTAAGCGGGCAGGTAGTTCCTCCGATAAGTACACGGGTATAGTTGGCCACGTAATTGCCGAAGCCGGTACCGTTCAGCGCGAAAGGCAGGCCTATCGGACCGGAAGAGGGCGTTATATCGGCCAGGGCCGGCACGACGACGGTGAACGAAGATGTCTCGGCCAGCACTTCGCTCCCGCGCATCACGACGACCGGGTATTCCCCCGCCGCCAGCGAACCCGGCACCGTGCCCTTTATCTGCGTATCCGTCCACAAAGTCAGCGGCGCGGTGGCCCCGCCTATCAGCGCCAGCGTAGTGCCCGCAGAGTAAGTACCGAAGCCTTCGCCCGTTATTGTGAACGGCAGGCCTATCGGACCGGAAGAGGGCGTGATGGAAGCCGCCGCCTCGCCCGACGAAGGCGTGACCGTGAAGTAGGCAGTCCTAACCGCCGAGGCGTTCATCACCATGTCATGGGCCAGGTAATAGACGGTATGCGTGCCGGGCGTCAGCGTGAACGGGCCTTCATAGCCCGAATTGCCGCAGGTGCCGCGCGGGCCGTCATCTTCTTCGTCCTCGCCCTCCCCTTCTTCGCCGCCTTCGCCTTCCTCACCGTCGCCTTCCTCCTCCGGCGGACAGCTGTCGAAGGTTACGTCTATCAGGTATTCCGCCTCGTAAATGCCGGAAGCAAAATCGTCGTCAACAGGGTCGAAAGCCGCCAGCGTTATGGACGCCCCCGCCACGAGGAATGACTCTCCCCCGTCGGGCACTTCCACGCCGTCCGCGAGGAGCGTCACTACCGGCGGTATATCGTCCACGAAGACCGGGGTAGAGTTCGCGAGCTCGAAGTTGCCGGTCTTGTCCACGCTGAAATAGTACAGCGTGTGCGGTCCGGGGGGCATGCTGAACGGCCCGGTATAGACCGGATTGAGGCAGGTGCCCAACGGGGCCTGCGGATCTAATACCTCGAATCTACCGCAGTTCTCCGGGGGGACGTCGATGAGCAGGGCAATGAAATCCACGCCGGAGGAAACCCCGCCGGAGACCTGGTCCGAAGCGTCCAGGACCAGTTTGTCGGACGGGCCCAGGCACGGCGTATCGCCGCAATATACCACCTCGTCCCCGAGGTTCCAGAGAAGCTCCGTGCGCGGCGCGGTGCCGTCGGAGAGCAGCTCGCGGGACCTGAATTCCTCGCGGTTGCCCCAGTGGTCGTAACTGGCGTAATAGACAGTATGCGCGCCCTCGGGCACCGGGAAGATGCCGCCGTAACGCGGATTGGCGCAGGTCCCGGCCGGGGCGGCGGGGTCGTAAGTCGCGGCCAGGCATTCCGGGGTGGGCTCGTGGTCCACCAGGGCGTAAGTGCCCGCCACGCCGCTCACGTCGCCGATATTGGCCCGGTCGTCGGCCGTCAAGTCGACATAGGTCTCGGGCGTAACCCACAACTGATCTTCCGAGTACTGCTTTTCGCCTACCAGCGCGAACTCGGTGCGCGGCGCGGTCACATCGTCCAGCGGCACCATTATGCCGAAAGGCGAAAGGCTGGTCAGCGTGGCCTTGGCCGTGAACCCGTCGGAGGTGGTATGCAGCCGCTCGCAGGCGTCCGGCCCGGCGGGGCAATGCATTATCACCGGCGACGTGCTCTGCCTGTCGGTATGCGACGGGCGCTTGAATCCCATGTACAGCGTCATAGGACCACTGAAAACCGCGTTGGTCTTGATCTCGTAGACGGTGTCATCGCCGGCCATCTTGTAGTCCGGCTGCGACAGTGTGCGCCGCGCGGTGTCGACGGTAATGACGCCCGGCCGCGTCACGCCGCGGATGTCGAGCGACACCGGTCCCGCCTCCAGGCGCTGTATGTCGCCGACCGGCAGCCACTGGTAAAAATGGTAGACAGTGCCTAGGTCCAAGGCGGAAGCGGAAGCCTGACCATTTGCCACCAAGTAAAAAGAGTCGGGGCCGTATGCCACTGGATCCCAGGTGTCCGGGATATCATCGCCGTCGGTGTCCTTGCCGCTCATGATAGTGCCCGTATTGGTATTGCCGTAGGTACGCACCACAAGTTCCAATTCCTGTTTCATCGGGAGATTGAATGTAGCGCTCTGCGTCTGCGAGTAGGTGCCGGTCGCTTCGAAAAGCCTGGTCGTCCCGGTGCGCAAGTAGGTATACTGTATTGGGATACCGGGATCCAATAAAGCCTCGTCGTTGGTCTCGGCCCAGAGTTCCACCCGCATCCCCGTGGGAGGATCTGCAAAATATTGCCACTTACCGAGCTGTGGCATCCGACCGCCGGTCTTGAACGTGGCGGTCTTGAGGATAGCACCGACACTTCCTCCTATACCCGAAGAGGAAAAGTTGGAAGCTTCCAAAATCGTGTGAGAGGAGATGGTCTTGAAATTGTAGACCCCGGGCCAGCCGGCGCGGTCGAAGACCGCCAGCGACATGTAGGAAGGTATTTCCGGGAACGAAAAGTCCGTGGTCCCGGCGCCCGGCGGATAAGTTGGGCCGTCGTATTCCACGGGAATACCGATCGGCACATTCATGACCTCGGTCCCCAGGCCCGACATGGCGTCGACCGCCTGGCCCGTAGCGTCGCAGAGCAGCCCGTTGCCGGCGTCGTTGAGCCGTGCGACGCCGATTGGTTCTATGACCGGCCCCACTTTGTCCAGGTGGAAATACATGGTGGTCGTATGGCCCAGCTCGTCGCGCAGCAACGCGTAGTAGCCGGTCTTGTCCGCGAACCCGGTCAGCGCGTCGCTTATGTCCGCCGAAAGCGTGCCCGGCACGAAGTTGCGACGATAAAGCTCGGTGGTCATGGTGTCGTCTTCGTAGATGACGAAGTCCGTCAGCGGCGCGGCCGAAGCCGAGGAGCGGAAGACGACCCGCTCCGTGTGCAGCCAGTGGGCTGTCGCGGGGGTGTTGGAACCGCGCAACCCGCCGGTCATGAACGGCAGCGGACCCGCGTCCTCCCAGGCTATCAGGGGCAGATCGTTGGTGTCGATCACCTGGAATTCCAGCCGCGAGGAATCGCGCAAATCAAGCACGTTGGACGCGTACGCCGTGACCGTGTGCATCCCCTGCGCCAGCAGGCGGTCCGACGGCACCGCGTACCTGACCGTAACGCGCCCGTCCGCGCTCGACGACGTCACCGAGAACCCCTCCATGCCCGCGTA